>Ga0078894_10000016_pt1 | contig 98394 bp, 79 predicted proteins | sample LauGreSu1BDMLBSD_2_FD_67506 | JGI IMG/M metagenome (GOLD analysis project Ga0078894, IMG submission 67506) | Freshwater lake microbial communities from Lake Michigan, USA - Su13.BD.MLB.SD (version 4) (version 4) | ecosystem: Environmental > Aquatic > Freshwater > Lake | place: Lake Michigan...
CCATCTTTAAATACTTGTAGGTAGTTTTCAACGCCCAACTGACCCAAAATTGGGATATTCAAGAAATCAGGACGTTGTTCACGAAGCAGATCAAACGGAGAACTTCCGATTTTGAAATCACCCCAATGGAAACCCACGAGCATTGATCCCAAAGCGATTTGAGCAAAGGCAATTACCACCATCACAGGACTCTCCCATTCTTTGGCGCTGCGCTGTAAGACTAATCCTATCAATGCATTCCAAAAAAGCCAAAGGAGAAAACTTCCTTCTTGACCTTCCCAGAAACAAGAAATCATATAGTATACCGGCAAGGCATTGCTCGAATGTCGCCAAGCATAGTAAAACTCATAACGATGATAAAAAATGATCGAAAACAACACCACAAAAACACCCACAATTGAAATTGCATGCAACTGAAAACAGCGCTTTGCCCATTGTAGCATGGAATTGTCCTTGGATGATTCGTGTTGGAAATAGAAGTAAGCCGAAGCGATAGCTGCGATAAAGGCCATTATCGTAAAGGCATGGCCTAAGTTGCCTAACCAAAGCCATTCACCCGCAAAAACGATATTCTTTATTGGTTCGTTCATTTGTTCTATTTCACAGCTCCTGGTGCGTCTTCATACTTTGATGGACATTTGCTGAGAATCTCAGTGGCCAAGAAATGGTCGTCCTGGTAGGTTCCGATCAAAACCATTTTTTCCAATTGCTCAAACTGAGCGGGCTTTGGCTTGGTGAATACCACCTTGCTTTCATTGTTCAATGAATCAAATCCGTAAAATTCTAAACGATTGGCGTTAGTCTGGGCATCATAAATGACGGGCTTAGCCTTATTGAGTTTACAAACGACGTGTACTGCTTTTCCTGGGTTTTCGATGGCGATGCGTTTGGCATCAGGAAAGGCGACATATTGCGTGGTATTGCCATACATACTGATAACCGTTGCGATTCCAACACCGGCCAATATCAATAAAATCAAATGAAAGGGCTTCATGATTGATTTTTTTCTAAGCGTGACATTTTACGATCTAATCGTACCAAATAGAACAATATTCCTACAAAAATTATAACCAAAACACCATAAACGGCATTCATAAGGTTGTGATGCGCCAGCAATTCGGCGGCATTCGCATCAAACTGTTCACTGACAGATGTCTTCATTTGTTAAGTTGTTTTTCGTTTAACTGAGCAATTCTCAATCGCAAATTAGCGATCCAATAAAAAAGGGCAATCCATCCAATCACTGCGGGGTAAAAGAAAAGTCGCATCGTTGAATCTAAATCGTACTTATTAAACCCTACTGTCCCACCAGAACCCGGATGCAATGAATTGGGTGATAATTTGGGCATAATCACAATAAGGGCAATGAAAATCGGGAATATAAATACCGAATACACAGAGGTAATTCGTGCTCTTTGGTAGGGATCATTCATGGTTGAACGCAAAAGCAAATAAGCCATATACATTGTCATCCCGATGGCCACTCCATTCAGTTTCGGATCTGCCGCTGGCCACCACGATTGCCAGGTAACCCTCGCCCATGTCGCCCCGGTGATACAGCCTAATATTCCAGCCAAAATCCCAACACGAATCAGGGCATCGGCCATAATATCGTCTTCCAAATTAGAATATCTCAAATATTTCAAGGCATACCATGCCGCAATTCCCAACAAGGCCAGCATCGCAAACCACATCGGAACGTGATAAAACAGATTGCGCACACTTTCATTCAAAACAACGCGGTTGGGGAATTTCATTTCAAATTTCTCCTGTTCTACAGCGATGTTCGCATTTGAACTTGATGTCATCGTAGAGAGACCCACCGTATCGCCAGCGCTTCTTCCCAAGAAAATGGCATCAGGCAAGCCTAGGTATTTTCCGTTTGATAGTTCTATAAATACGGAATAATAATCATTGGGAATCTTGGATTGACCCATTTTTAGATCGAACAATCCGATCACTTGACCGTGGTTGGCCGAAAACTCAATCTTTTGACTTTCCCATCTGCCTTCAATACCCTTGGAAACAAGTATAACCTTTGCTGGGATTAGGAATTCACCTTCTTTGGGCATCGACTCAACCGCTGAAGCGTTTTCTCTCAACCAAGGCGCATTATAAACATTCAGTTTGATGGAAATATTATTACCGGACTCTAACTTAACCGGTGTAACCGCAGTAATTCCTGGCTTCAAAGGCAAAAACAGACCGCCCAAAACGACATACGTCAAGAAGATTGCCGCAACCCATTTATACCAGTGTTTTTTTAGGTTCATCGTTTTCTGCGTTTAATCTCTGATTCAATCAATGCCAACTCTCTTCCCATCTGTCCAGCCATCCCGCTATTCTCCTGAGCACGTCGTGTCAAATAAGGAATCACAGCAAGTACAGGTCCGTAAGGCACATATTTACTGACTCTATAGCCACTATTCGATAAATTAAAACTAATGTGATCGCTCATCCCCAACAATTGAGAAAATGAAACTTTAATATCGCCATTATCCAAACCTTGCTTTGCCAACAAATTAGCCCCCAACATAGATGAATTCTCATTGTGCGTAGCGATACAAACAGAAACAGAATTATGATTCACCAAACAAAAGGCAACGGCAGCATCATAATCCCTATCGGTGGCTTCTTTATTTGGCTGAATTGGATCTTGATACCCCATTTTCATTGCCCTAGCCCTCTCCTTTTCCATGTATGCCCCTCTCACCAGTTTGTATCCGTATTTACATTTATTCTCAGCGACTTGATGCTGAAGGTACGCCAATCGATCATGTCGATACATCTGCAAAGTATTAAAAATCCATGCCCTCGTCGTATTCAACTGTTCCATAGCATAGGTTGCCATCAAATCAATTGCCGGTTGAAGCCAAGTCTCTTCGGCATCAACAAATATTTGGACTTCACTGTTGGCGGCGGCGTTACACAACGACATAAAACGCGTAAATCCTTTCTGCCAATCTGATTTCAAGCTGGAATTCAAATGATTCTCTACCAATGAGATGTCTCTAATATCATTGTTCTCGATGGCCGATGAAGCCGCTTCCAAAACCTCAGAGGACATAACACCGGTGGTTTTAAATACCGAGAACGGGATATCTTTATTCCCTTTGGCTCTTTCGATGGTTTTTAGGATTTCGGCGGCCGTTAATTGGAAAGTAGATTCACTCTCCTCGCCTTCAACCGAATAATCCAAAATAGTACCGATGCCACTTTTTGCCAACGAATCAATGGCACGATCACACTCGTGAATGGTCTCGCCACCACAAAATTGCTCAAAAATGGTCTTTTTAATGGTAAACTTAAGTCCCAAACCCACAGCCACTTTTGCCATAGCTGGACCATACGTTAATAATGCTGGATAATTGAAGGATTTAAACAACATCTTTGCCTTAGACAACTCTGCATCGCTCTTGTGAGCAAAGGCTACCGACGTGTTTTGAAAAGAAAGTTCAGCCATGAATGTTGTCTACAAAAATAACAAAGAAATTTGGGTGTTTGGCCGGAAAACGGAATTAATTATGGCAATCTTAAATGCAGTGATTCTAGGGCTTCACCCAATGCAGGATGCTTTTTCACCAAAAAATCCAATTTTTCTTTATCGGTATAAGGTCGTCGTTCAACCACCTGAATTTCTCCCATTTCCCATCCGATGTTTTTTACCGGATTTGGTTTTAATCGTGATCTTAAGAATTGCATCATATGAGGCTTTATTTCCTCGATAATCGATTCTTGCCCCGATGTAGACAATTCAATTAACAACTGCTCTTCATTCAAACGATATTTTAATGATTTCAAGCAGGTCAAAATCCTTGGGCTCTGGGTTTGATAAAATCCAACATAGGCCTCATCCAATGTCTGATAAACCACTTTTACCGGTTTAGGACTGTCGGTTATTGCAACATTTGAATCACTTCCCAAATCGGTATCCACAAGCTGATGGCTGTCCGACACCCCCGTCAGCCCATTGGATTGAGATACTCCAGATGTATCAGCGTCATCATCTTCAGTTGCTTCAGAATCGTTTTTTGCTTGCAGTTCCTTTTGACGTTTAAAGGCTTCAAAACCAGATAATTTACCCTTCTCCGCTACAACAACTTTCTCAATAATCTTTGGTGGGGCAGGCTTCACTTTCTCTTCTACGATGCTGGGTGCATTTTTGAAGGATGAGGGCTTAATCGGCTCCGAATTACTCAGTTTTTTTTTTACTTCCTCAAGGGAAGGGATATTCTGAATAAACGACTGTAAATGTCCGAGCTTCATCAACAACAACTCAACGAGCAACCTCGGATTGCGCGAAGATTTATACTTATCCTCGGCCTCAGAAACCAAACTCAAACCGTTTAAAATAAAAGCAAAACTGAACTGCTGCGATTGTTCTGTATACTTCGCTCTGAACGAATCTGACACATCCAACAATGAATGGGTTTTCGTCTCTTTACTAACCGCCAAATTTCTAAAGTGCGATGCCAAACCTCCCAAAAAAGTAGATCCATCAAACCCTTTTTTCACAATGGCATCATAGGCCATTAAAGCATCGGATATTTGCGATTGAAATAACATGGACGACACATTAAAGAATGTATCTAAATCCAAGACACTCAATATATCTACCGCTGAATCGTATGTGATTTGTCCGCCACCAAAACTCACCAACTGATCAAACATAGAAAGTGCATCCCTAAGTCCACCATCGGCTTTGCGGGCAATCAGATGCAAGGCATCCAATTCCGCACTGATGTTTTCCTTCTTCGCAATACCCTCCAAATGTGAAACCATGTCCTTGGTTTCGATACGATTGAAGTTGAATACCTGGCATCGACTTAAAATCGTAGGCAGAATCTTGTGTTTCTCCGTAGTTGCTAAAATAAAGATGGCGTATGTCGGTGGCTCCTCCAATGTCTTCAAGAAGGCATTGAAAGCCTGGGTCGACAGCATATGTACCTCATCGATGATATACACCTTGTATTTACCCACTTGTGGCGGGATTCGCACTTGATCAATCAAATGACGGATATCCTCTACCGAGTTATTACTCGCTGCATCCAATTCAAAAATATTGAAAGCGTAATCTTGGTTAGGATCTCCACCATCTTGGGCGTTAATCACTTTGGCCAAAATCCGAGCGCAAGTGGTTTTTCCAACACCCCTAGGACCCGTAAACAAAAAGGCCTGAGCCAATTTATTATTGTTGATTTCATGCATCAACGTCTCAGCCACTTGGTGCTGACCTACCACATCTTCGAACGTGGTTGGACGATACTTTCTAGCCGAAACAACAAATTGATCCATTATTGCAAAGTAACCCCAATCAAGCCATGTTGCCAAACTTCTTGACCCACAAAAAACCCACAAATTCTCAAAGGATTGTGTAAATTGCGATTCAATTACAGAACATGAATATTGGAGATAATTTAAAGCATTTCGAACTTAAAAGCACTACTGGTCAATCTATTAGCACATACCATTTGTCGGACAAAAGTGCATTGCTTATTGTAGTTACATGTAATCACTGCCCTTATGCCCTTGCCTATTGGCCAAGAATCGTATCGTTGGCGAAGCAATATGAAGAAGACAATTTGGGTGTTTTGGCTATCAACGGCAATGATGCGAGTCAAAAACCAATGGATAGCTTTGCTGAAATGCAGCGATTGGTAGCTCAATACGGAGTTCCGTTTCCCTATTTGCACGACGAGTCGCAAGAAGTACTGAAACAGTTGGGTGCAGAAAGAACACCTGAGGTATTTTTATTCAATGCGCGACGAGAGTTGGTTTACAAGGGTGCCATTGATGATTCTTGGGAAAACGAGGCTGCCGTAATGCGTGTATATCTGGAAGATGCAATTGAGTTCGCGTTGGATGGATTGGAAATCGACTACCCCGAAATTCCTGCGGTAGGATGTTCCATCAAATGGAAATCGTAATATGAATCCGCGCGTTGCTCTTATCACTGGCGCTTCTTCCGGCATAGGAAGGGCTTTGGCCGTTGAATCAGTAAAGCGTGGATACTCAGTTGGATTGATGGCTAGGTCGGCAGAATCATTGGCTGAAACCGCTGCTTTGTGTTCGAATCAAATTAAACAGCCTGATGGCGCCGACAATCTAAAGGTCTTTACTTTCATTGGCGATGTGTGTCTTGAAAACGACTGTAGAACCTTCATAGAGCAAAGCCTTCTAAATCTCAATAGAATCGACGTACTGATCAACAATGCGGGTATTTCGATGCGCGGCATTTTTGTCGATACGGATTTATCTGTACTCAAACGTCTGATGGATACCAACTTTTGGGGCGCTGTTTACTGCACCAAATACGCCCTACCCCAACTTTTGCAAAATAAGGGCTCGGTTATTGGCATTTCTTCAATCGCTGGATTCAAGGGGCTGCCCGCGAGAACGGGATATAGTGCGAGTAAGTTTGCGATGCTAGGATTTTTGGAGAGTTTGCGATGCGAGAACCTCGAAACGGGTCTTAATGTATTAATCGCTTGTCCAGGTTATACGGAAAGCAACATTAGAAAGTCGGCGTTGGATCAGAATGGTTCTCAACAGAATGATTCTCCTTTGAAAGAAGACAAATTAATGTCGGCCGAGGCGGTAGCCGAGGCCATCTGGAACGCCATCGACAAAAAACGCAGTTACCTTATCCTTACGCTGCAAGGCAAAATGGCTGTGTTTATCAATAAATGGTTTCCAAAACTGGCGGATCGACTCACCTATAACATGATCAAAAAGGAACCCAATTCCCCATTCAAATAATCGATTACACTCAAAAATGATGGGCCGAATTGTCTTTTTCGGTAATCATCCAGTTCAATAACAACGATTTGATTATTTGTTGCGCAACAAATAGACCGTACCAGAATGGTTAATCATGTTTCTGGTGTTTTTTACGCCTGTAACAATATAAATGTATTGCCCCTCCATCGCCGGCTCTCCCTTTGAATCAGTACCATCCCAGTAATATTGATTTGGAAGTGATTGGAAAATCTTCTCGCCCCATCGGTTAAACACGATCAATTTATAATTTTCGATTAATTCCGCGTTGTACGGACCAAAAACATTATTCCCCCCTTTTCCATCTGGCGTAAAGGCATTGGGATAGTAGATGTTGTTACTTGCAGCGATCATTTTTGAAAATTCCAAAGAGTCCATACAACCTTTGTCCGAAATAACCCGAAGTTTGAAACGTTGTTGACCCAAATCTTTAATTGTCACGATACTCGGTCCACTACCTGAGGCGATTTTTTGACCATTTTGGAACCATTCGACTTTATTGCCTAGTGTTCCCGTGTAAGAGTAAGTCCATCTCGTTGCGCCTGCCAGTTCATCGAGGTACCAAAAATCGTAATTCAACTTCGGATTGGGGTAAATGGTAACAACTGCATCGTCAGTATCCGAACATCCGTAATAATTTTCAAGGATCAGTTGCAATTTATATTTCCCGTTTTGCGACACCGAATATATTGGGGAATTCCATTTAATCGAATCTGAGTTATTGAATAACCATCGGTGTTTCAATCCGTTTACGGTTGTTGGCTTATCAAAATATCTGACAGAAAAATACTGATTTTCACAAACTTGGGTATCGTATACATCCACCACGGGTGATTCATATACCTCTAAATCCAAGGCCGCGGAATCTGAGCATCCCCAAGGATTTGAAATGTAGACTTGCGCTCGATAGGTACCCGGCGAGGCAAATTTAACCCCATTTACCAATTGAGTAGTAGCTGCAGGATTCTCAGGCAACTTCCATTTGTATTGATTTTGGGAATTACTCAAGCAATTTGCTGCGAGATTAAAAGAATGGCCAACAAAGCACTGATCCGAATCATTGAACCCCACGCTTACTTTACCCAAAGTGGCGACATATACATTTGCCGTATCAGAGCCCGAACAACCGTTATTATCTTCTACATAGAGGGTGAGAAGGAGTTTCCCAGTGTCTGACATATACCAAATAGGGTTAGACGTAGAACCTTGATTACTTCCACAGCGCCATGAATAGCGATTAATAACAGCGCTAGCGTTGATCTTAACATAGGGCTTGAATCTAGTACCCTTGCACATAGCCGTATCGGTTAAAATGACCTCTGGTTTCGCAGAAACTTTGACCGGGAACTGAATGGAATCACCGCAGGGTGAAATATAACTTACCGTATAATCACCGAAAGGCAGATTCTTTGGCAGCAATGCATTTGTCAATGACTTGTGTAATGAGCTATTCCCTTTAGGGTTTGAGCATTTTCTCAAGTAAAAAACCCCCGTTTTATTATCGATGGATTGATTTTTTAACCATATCAGCGCTGATAAATCCAACTGAATGTTTCCCCCCTCACAGATTGAAATATTTTTCTTCTTTAACTCCAACGTACAAGGCAATGGAACCGCTACTACCTCAACCCAATCTAGGGCGTCATCGGGCATAAATGCTGGACGAAAATCTTTGAACCATGATGAATTTGACAAAGGTTCAAACGGAGTGCTTCGATACCCTGGATAAACCCAAGTTTGTTGATTGTATCTTTCATTTACCGGCGTCAACGTATATTTGGTCATCACCAAAGAATCATGAATGATTCGAAATTCAGCCATCGCTTCAAAAAACAATCCCAATGGCATGTTCGAATTGATCCGATTCACAAAAAAATTATCAGGCTGACTCGTTGTGCCTCTCGATCTCGCACTCCACCAGTCTACCCAAGCGCCTACGATATAACCCTCTGGAGCATTCCCCGTACCGTAAATGGCAGGATGATAATTCTTGTTTGAAACTGGAATTGCACCAATCCAGTATTCATTGTAATCTCCGATAGTTGTCGTTCTACATGCATAAGCACCTTTCACACGAACCACATGAGTGGTTAAGTCGTAATGCTTCTTTGTATAAACCCCAGCAACCCCATAAAAAGAACCCGCATCCAATACATTATAGGCCTTTGCCACATTTGAATTGTAATCATTTGTCTTAGAGAAAGTACCGACGAAGGTGGGTGTGGTTTCAGCTTGACAGTATAATGGCTTGCTTAGTGTATCTGGATTAAAGCCTTTAGAATTGAAATCAGTTAGAGAATTCCAATGCACATTCTGGGTTGTCATGTCGTATCGAATAGAATCGTACTGCCCCACCACTCCATTTGCCATAAAAAGCAAACAAATCGTCGTTAAGGTGATTCGTAATCCTAACATCTTATGCAATTTAAGAAATTTCACCCCATAAATCCAATGAGCCCAAATAATTAATAGTTTTGTAACGACATCATGAAAGTGAAATTGCGATTAATACTATTATTGATTACGGCGAGTATCAATCTAAATGCCCAAATCACCAATACCGCCTTTATTGATTCTGTTGGGGGTGAAAAGGTGGGAAAATTGAGTATTTCCGGTTGGATGGATGCGTATTACGCAAAATCTACCTATCGTGACTGGAATCAAAATATTTTCCCTGCGATCATTCCCGGTTTGGTTTCAAACTCGCGCACCAACATGGTCGATATCAATTTGGCCTATGTGGATTTTAGATATGCCACAGATAGAATTAAAATAAGGTTGGTCCCCGCTTTTGGTAGTTACATGGACCAAAACTACCCAGGAGGTTACAGTATTAATAATTTAATGGAAGCCAGTTTGGGTTTAAAACCATGGAGTGAAAAAGATGTTTGGGTTGAGGCTGGATTGATTGGATCGCCTTTCACCAATGAAAACCCGGTTAGCCGAGACCATATCATGTACACTCGGTCTTTGGCAGCAGAATACAGTCCTTATTACCTCGCCGGAGTGAAAATCACTGCTGCATTGTCCAAGCGAATGAAAGGTAGTTTTTATCTGCTCAATGGATGGCAAACCATCAGACAGGAGGAGGAATTTCCGCCAGCAATCACATGTCAATTGGAATTCACTCTAAACAAGAACAACCTAATCAACTGGAACGTTTACTATCAAGACAGAGAAACGCATCGACGTATTTTCAGCGATATTTATTGGATTGGAACAAAAGATAAGTGGAAATTCACAAGCTGTTTTTATGCGGGGAATGATGAAAGTAAAGTCCTGTCGCCATACAGACCCAATTCTATCCTCCAACGTGATGGATTTTGGTGCAATGCCAATTTTGCAACGAGTTATGAAATAGCAACCAATACTAACCTAAGCGCAAGGGTTGAATTTTACCAGGATTTACATAACAACGTCCATGGGAAAATTTACGGAGCCGCACTTGGTGTCAACCGCAAGTTATTCAATCAATTGTATTGGAGAACCGAATGTAAATGGTGGCAATCAGAAACGTATTCCACCGGCAGAAAAGTCAATATTTTTAACGCCACCACGAGTTTGGGGCTAGGATTTTAGGATTTTCGCAGATCAGAGTACGTCTGAATCAACTGAGATGCAATGTTCTGCGGATCAATTTTGCTTTGCAATGACAATTGCTTTAAGCGTTGCCTCGTCTGCTCTTCCGCTGTTGTAATGGAAATCATGGCCGCGGCCATTTCATCTGCCTTATTTGGATGGAAATACACAGGTAAATCCTCGGTCAATTCGCGGAATACCGATATATTGGAAACTGCCATAGGTAAACCAGCCGCCAAAGCTTCAGCCAGCGGGATGCCAAAACCTTCATTCAAACTGGGATATACAAACCCTGCAGCGACGGTTACACAATCGATCATTTCCTGACGCGATTGATCCACCAAACAAGTGATTCGATTGCTGAGCCCCAACTTCTCAATTTGCAGTTTTAAAGGCTCCAAAGTAGGCCCATTCAACCCTATTAACGTCAAATTCCAGTCGGTTTGATGCTGAATCAACGCGAACGCATCAACCAATACCGCATGATTTTTACGCTGGGTAAAACTGCTTTGATATACGAAATATGGCATTTGAACTTCTTTCACACCACCAACACTATCCATTACATAAAACGCCGGATCCACAGCCTGATAAACAACAACGGAACGACCCTTTGCGTTTGGATAATATTTCTCCACTTGCAACTGCGTGGCTTGGCTCGTCATGATGAGTCGGGAAGCTTTTTGAATGGCCTTCTTCGTTTTGAAGTCGTATATCAATCGATCAACCCATGGATAATACGCTGGAAATTCTTTGAATATCACATCGTGGATGGTGCAAACCCCAGCTACTGAGGCAGGCAAATCCCAAGGCAATTCATTCGACAAGCCATGAAAGACCTCAACGCCATCTTGAGCAGCCCGCTTCCCCATGCCCCAAGTTCTCCACCATTTTGGTGCATCTACCATCACCAAAGTATAGAGATCAGAGCCATCGCTCCTATTATCTACATAGAGTTTGAGAATTCGAAGCGCCTCAGGATGTGCATGATCCAAAGTATCCAATCGATCAGCGTAAAGAACATATTCGTTCTCAGGAAAATACTTAAAAAGGGATTCGATAAGCATGCGAGAATAATTCCCCAAACCAGAATGGTTGAAGAAAAATCGCTTCGCATCAAATCCGATTTTCATCTACTTGAATCTATTATACAGCAACACTATGCTCACGCAACGCATCGTTCAATGATGTCTTTAAATCGGTACTGGCTTTTCGCTGTCCGATAATTAATGCCGCGGGCACGTAAAACTCACCACCAGGAAATTCCTTTTTGATGTTACCAGGAATCACGACGCTCCTTTCGGGAATATATCCTTTGGGCAACTCCTCTCCCGTTTGCACATCGATGACTTTGGTACTCATCGTTAATGTGAGTCCCGCCCCAAGCACAGCTTGCTTACCCACGTGAAAACCTTCTACTACGATGCATCTGCTTCCCACAAAACAATCATCCTCGATGATTACAGGGGCCGCTTGCACAGGCTCGAGTACCCCACCAATACCAACACCACCACTCAAATGCACATTCTTTCCGATTTGAGCACATGAACCCACCGTAGCCCAAGTATCAACCATAGTTCCCGCATCAACGTAAGCCCCAATGTTTACATAGGAAGGCATCATAATCACTCCAGGAGCGATAAAAGCACCGTGTCTTGCTACCCCGTGAGGAACAACGCGAATCCCTAATTCAGCATAATTCTTTTTCAAAGGCATTTTATCGTGAAACTCCATCGGACCGGCGTGAAAAGTTTCCATTTTGCGGGTTGGAAAATAAAGAATCACAGCCTTCTTAATCCAATCGTTCACCTTCCAACCACCCTCTGCCAAAGGCTCCGCAACGCGCATTCTTCCCTTGTCCAATTCTTCAATTACAAATTCGATGGTTTCAACGGTTTTGGATTCGCTCAAAAGGGCACGATTCTCCCAAGCTGATTCTATGATGGATTGTATGGTAGTCATCTGATAAATTTTCAGCAAATTTGCAATAGAAACTTCTGAAACCCTATTTATGAACCGCATTTCTGTCCGCATTTTTTCAATCCTTACCATTTTTGCTTCAAACGCTGTTTTAGCCCAATCTACTGGCGATGCTGTTACTAGCAAAAAGTCGACCCCAATCAGCACGTCAGCGCTTACGATCGATGCCTGTTTTAGTCCAAAATACTACCCAAAAAATGCCAAATTGTATGGATGGATTACCAAGACCGATTTGGCCGAAGTAATTGATGGAGTGGTTTATACCGTATCGCCCCAGTTGGTGAAAACATCATTGATCAAAGTGGATTCATTCATTCAACTGACCAAAACTGCGATCAAAGCTACTTCAGGTGAGACTGTCGATATGTTTGGTTTCCCAATGATCCATTGGACAGGCGATTATCAAGGTTGGTTCGAAGTAGGTCGATTTGTTATGACGGTAGATTTCAAAAAGCCCGTGACGGACAACCTCATGTTTGGACCGGTTCAAGTCAAATATTCAATTCACGGTCAATCTGAAGAAGCGCAAGCCACTGAATTCTCTCCCGATGCTGAACTCATCGCGGTAATAAAAAAAGACAACCTATATGTCACCGGCAGAAAAACGTCGGCCTCAAAAAACTTGGCGACCTCTAAATCTGGCGAAATCCAAATCACCAAGGATGGTGGCAACGGTATCGTTTACGGTCAGAGCGTGCATCGCAATGAATTCGGCATCAGCAAAGGCCTTTTCTGGAGCGCCGACAACGACAAGTTGGCCTTTTATCGCATGGATGAGCGCAGGGTAACTGATTATCCACTTTTTGGCGTTCAAACCCGACCTGCGAAAGCCAACAGCATCAAATACCCGATGGCCGGCGATAGCAGTCACACCGTAACCTTGGGCGTATACCATTTATTATCTGATCAATTGGTTTATCTGAATACTCAGGGCACTTACGACCATTACCTAACCAATATCACATGGACGCCTGATAGCAAATTCATTTATGTTAGCTGGGTTAACCGTGATCAAAACAAAATGGAATTGCGCAAGTACGATGCGGTTTCGGGAGGATTGGTGAGCGTTGATTACCAAATGAGTCATCCCAAATTTGTTGAGCCAGAGAATGGCCCTCTATTTATCCCAGGATCTAACACAGATTTCCTCTTGCAATCCGAGTCAGATGGATGGAACCACCTTTATTTGTTCAAATTTGCGAACAAACGCCCCATCATCAAGCAAATTACCAAAGGAAATTGGGAAGTAACCGATGTTTTGGGTTTTACGAAAGATGGTAAATATTTGTTGTTTGAAAATACGATGGCTTCGCCCTTGGAGCGACATGTGCATGCATTGGACTGGGCGATGAGCAAAGTAGATGCCACAGGAATGAAGATCAAATCCATCGATTTAACTCCTTCCAATGGAACGAATAAATGTTCTTTCAATACTGAAAACGGACAAATGCTTAACATTTTCTCGAGCACACAAACCCCTCGCAAAATTTTCTGGATTGATGTACCTAACTATATTGTAACAAACACCTCAAAAACCAAACCCTCAAATGCTTCAGTGTCGGTTGTACCAGCAAGCGCGATGGTAACTTTGGGCGACGGTGTGAATCACCGAGTTCTTTTTGAATCCCCCAACCCCATTGCCAACCTCAATTTGGGCAAAATGGAAATCAATAAGCGTATGGTGAATGGATTTGAGCAGTATTCTAGAACTTTCTACCCAAGCAACTTCGATCCAAATAAAAAATATCCTGTTGTAGTCTATGTTTACGGAGGACCCCACGCCCAGATGATCACCAATTCATGGTTGGGCGGCGGAAACCTTTGGATGCACTATATGGCAGAAAACGGATACATCGTTTACACCCAAGACAACAGAGGTTCTTCTCACCGCGGATTAGCTTTCGAAAATGCGGTTCACAGACAATTGGGCACTGCTGAAATGGCGGATCAGTTGGATGGTTTGGCATGGTTGAAATCACAAAAATGGTGCGATTCAACCCGTGTAGGTATTCATGGATGGAGCTTTGGCGGATTTATGACAACCAGTTTAATGACACGCACACCCGGCAAATACAAAGTGGGTGTGGCTGGAGGTCCCGTTATCGATTGGAGCTACTACGAAATCATGTATACCGAGCGTTATATGGACCGTCCGGATGAGAATCCAGAGGGGTACAAAGCCAACAATTTGTTGGGCTATGCCGATAAATTACAGGGCAGGTTGTTGATGATTCATGGTGCCGATGATGACGTAGTTGTTTGGCAGCACAGTTTGATGTTTGTGGATAAGGCAGTAAAGGCGAAAAATGCCCAACTCGATTACTTTGTTTATCCAGGACACAAGCACAATGTGGTAGGTCCAGATCGCGTGCATTTATACAAAAAGATTAGTCAGTATTTCTTCGACTTCTTGTAGTAAATTGCGGCATGAAGATGGCGGAACGACTGACTTTGGTAGAATGTCCCCGCGATGCAATGCAGGGCATCAAAGCTTTCATCCCTACTCAATTGAAAATCAAATACCTCACAACCCTATTAAATCAAGGTTTTGATGTATTAGACTGTGGCAGTTTTGTTAATCCGGAATCCATTCCTCAGATGGCAGATACCGCCGAAGTCGTTCAGGCGATTAGCGAAATCGAAACCCAAACAAAGCTTTTGGTCATTGTGGCCAATGAAAGAGGTGCATTACGAGCCGTAGCCTATCCCAAAATAAAATATTTAGGATTTCCGTTGAGCGTGAGTGAAACCTTTCAAAGAAGGAACACCAATGCTAGCAGAGACGAGGCATTTCGTAGGTTGGCGAGGATTCAAGACATCGCAATTGCCAGCGGAAAAGAAGTCGTTTGTTATTTAAGCATGGCATTTGGCAATCCCTATGGCGATTTATGGTCGGCGAGCGAAGTCGCGGATTGGGCCTCAAAGATTGCGTCCCTAGGCATCCGAACGATTTCATTATCGGATACGATTGGAAGTGCTAATTCGCAGCAACTGGGCGACATGTTCACGGAGATACATCATAAATTACCTCACGTACAAATTGGAGTTCACTTACATGCAAAACCCCATGAGTGGTTTGAGAAAATACAAGCCGCTTATGAGCATGGCTGTAGAAGGTTTGATGCTGCTTTAGGAGGATTTGGAGGATGCCCTATGGCAAAAGATGATTTGGTAGGTAATATTCCCAGTGAAGAGGCTTTTGCATGGCTTTCAACACAGCAACCGACAAAACTCATACCCAACATTAATTGGGCCCAGTTGAAGCATCAAGCCTTTGATGTTTATGCTGGAAATGATAATTAATCGACCCTAATTTGGGAGAATTAGTATTTTTAGGCCAAATGCTTCTCCGATTTCAATAAGTCAATGATAGTATCCAATTTCTGCATCAATTCTGTATTGGCTGAAGCCAATGCTTCATGACTCACGCCTCCAATGGCTGTGCTTACCGGGGTATCAGCAAAAAGATCAACCATCGTGATTTCTAATGTTGCACAAATACGTTCTAGGGTATCTACCCGCATTGTGTGCTTCTTTAACATGTAGTGAAATCCTTGTTCACTTAACTCGCATCTACGAGCCAATTCTTTAATCGGAATCCGTTTGGCAGCTGCCAAATTTTTAATTTTGTTGTAATCGAATGTCGCCACAGTGATATTTTTCTTTAATTGATAAAATCCATACAAACCCTAAGGAATTCAATAGGTTTTGCAGTATTAACTGAATCAATCAACCAATATTCTACTGGTTTTGTTGGCTAAACAAATGATTGTGACACTTCAATTACCATACAAATGCAAGTGCTTATATAACAATATGTTACGATTGTCTGAGTAATGTAAAAAGTATTTTTTTTCTTGAAAAATCTTCTCGAAAAAATCCAATATCAATAAAAACGGCGCCTAACTACTAGTTCAGTTTCGCGTTATTTACGATCGATTGCACTAGTTCTTTGTAGTTCTTTCCGATTGGCAACTGCTTTTGCCCGATGACAACTGCATTGTTTTGTATCGCTTCGATATGACTTTTTGAAACGATGTAACTCCGATGAATTCTCACAAAACGTTCCGCAGGGAGGGCTGTTTCCATGTTGCGCATTGTCTGCAATGTCACAATTCTCTTTTCATTGGAAATCCAAATTTTGACATAATCTGCAAACGCTTCCACGAATAGGATGTCGTTGTAGGCGATTTTTTGATGCTGACCATCCACCTTTACAAATACAAAATCCGGTTTAACACTGACGTCTTCATTGGTGCCACGTTTTATAGAAATATACTCCTCTAAACGTTTGATCGCCTTTTCCATCCTCTCAGGGGAAATGGGCTTGAGCAAATAGTCTAGTGCTTCAAACTCAAACGCATCGGCAGCAAAATTGGTATGGGCTGTCGTGAAAATGACCGCATGGGGCGCAGGATACTGATTTTTCACCAATTCTAACCCAGTAATGCCTGGCATTTGAATATCGGTAAACACAACATCCACCTGGTTTGATTCAAGCCAATTCATTGCATCGCCGGCATTAGAGAATGTGTTTACAATTTCAATCCGTGGAAAATTGTGCAAATGCGATTTTAGCACTTCCAAGGCCAAGGGCTCATCATCGATGAGAATACTTTTGATAGGATTATTCGGCATGATCTAAGTCGATATTTAATGTAACGCAATATTCTCTTTGGTCGTTTGTAATGATTAATTCATGCGCACCAGGATAAATGTAATTCAATCGTTTTTTGAGATTGTCTAGCCCAATACCACCTTGGGTTGATGCCTGATATACGATTGGTTTTGAGTTTTCGACCAACAAACAATATCCACCCACCAACGATTTACCCGAAATCTTCACCCAACCCTCTTCCATCGCCGACTGCGCACCGTGTTTAAACGCATTTTCAATCAACGTCAAAAACAGCATCGGCTCAATTAAGTAATCCTTGGTTGGCTCTTCCATGTCGATTTCTACTTTCACCCTATCGCCCACCCTCATCTGTTCCAAGGCAACAAAATCACTCAGATGCTGCAGTTCCTTCTGAAGGTCCACCTTCCCTTCGCTGGTTTCATAAAGCACATAGCGCAAAATATCACTCAAACGCAATACCACTTGAGGCGCTAAATCACTCTTTATCAATGTGAGCGCATAGAGATTGTTTAATGAATTGAATAAAAAATGGGGATTGATCTGCGTTTTTAGAAATTTTAGCTCGGATTGCAATTGCATTTTTTGCAAATCTCTTTTCGACTGTTGATCCGCATACCAATCTTTTAAAAACTTAAACGTCATTGAGAGGATGATGCTAAACAACAAGCCCAACCCAATCAAAAATAAGAAAAACGACGACCAGACAACGCTTTGAATATCTTGATTGGCGACCACAGAATGGGTTAAAATTGAAATCGGGAAAGATGCCGCGCTTATCAAAAGTAATATCGAGAATACATAGGACAAATAATTCCGATTCAGCAGAAATCGAGGAACGAGGAAATAAAGATTAAAGTAGACAACAACAGCGTGGGTTGTCAAAATTGGAACTTGGCGTAAAATCGAATCGCCCCAAGAGTTTCCTATTCGAATTACCGCAGCAATGATTACTGAGTATATCAACCAAAATAGGATGTGATAGAGTTTGTATTTACTTAAGATTTTCTCAGACTGCGAGAATAATAGATGAAACGGCTTCTGTGTTCCTAAAGACATTTCGATTTGAAGTGATTACTTCATTTTTTTGATCAATTCAAATCCCATTTCTAGCCATTTAGAAGGGGCTACCATTTTGGGACTTAAATCGAAGAACTGAAATAGACCGCTATGGTTTAAATGTGCATTGGGAGTTGACTTAGAGAAATAAGCTTCCGCTGCAAAGAACCCAACCACATTAATTGTGACTAAAGTTGCGATAATGGTACAATTCTTTTTCAATCGTTTATCCATGATTTTCTATTTGGCAAATTTGGTGCCATAAAGCATTGACGATAAAACGAATAATTTGTTACATTATTTTCTAAAAAAATCTCTAATTAGTTGAGATTGAAGGCCCAAGACCAAGGAATCCGAAGGCGTTTTTATGTCAAATGCATCCATAAACAGATAATGCCGGTATCCACTTGCAGTCAAAACGGCCTTATTATCTGTGAAAGAAATTGCCATACCTGGGTGATTTGCATAAATCATATTTCTAGAAAAGGGCGTTTTGGCGGAATTGCCCAGCAATTGCTCTGTCAAGGTGGCATATATATCGGTCTGACTCACAATCAAATGAGGCGCCACCCCACGATACATATCGCGAATAGGTCCCCCAGTTATCATCAATGGAATTCTAAAGAACTCTTGTTCATAATCTTCAGTTACCGGTAAACCCACAGATTTGCTATGGTCGCTCACGACAACGATGACCGTTGAATCATACAGATTGGCAAGCTTAAGGCCTTCCACGAGCGTTCCCAATGCGGCATCAGAGTATCGAATCGACAGTTTAAGTTTTTCGTCTTCCGGTAGGTCTTGATTGTCGACCACATCGTAGGGCTCATGACTGCTTAGCATCAACCAAGACGCAAAAAAGGGCTGCGGCAAATGGGTAATATCGTTGAGAACCAATTTAGACATGGTTTTATCATTCACGCCCCATTTTGAATCTGCCGAATTGGGATAGGTTTTGATATTTTGGAAACCCACAAACTTTAGGAAGGTCCCCATATTGGCAAAATCCGGATCGCCACCATAATAAAAATTGGTATTGTAGCCTTGTTTTACAAATGCAGCGGGTAAAAATTGTTCATGCAGTGCGCCCCATTTGGATGGATCGAGCAAGATGCCCTTTACCGGCTGAGAAGGATAACCACAAAAAATGGCAGCCAATCCTTTATCGGTTCGATCGCCTGCGGCATAGGCCTTCTTAAACCACATACCGTCTTGGGCCAAGCGATGTAAGTTGGGCGTGATGGATTCCGATGGGTCGCGTTCCAGCCAATGTTCACCAATTCCTTCTAGCACGATGAAAAGTACATTGGAGCCTTTTTTGATAATTTGGGGCATTCGTTTAAGTCCGCCAGGAAAGGTATCGGGACCCATGTATTTATCGAGCGCTCGTTGCTCCATTTCGGCGGGCATCAATGCCGATTTGATATTCTGATTTAAGGTAGGTTGTTGATAGACGTGAAATAGATTCCACAAAGAATTGGTTGAAAGTGCGTTGTGTAGGCTGTTGTTGGTTTTCTGAGCACTGCCTAAACTCAATGGAATTGAAGTAACTCCCCCTCTGGCTCCAACGGCAAGAATTAGAACTAGCGGTACCATGATCCATTTTGATTGAAAATCGAGTGTGGATTTATTGAATACAGTGATCAGGAGTTTACCAAGTAAAACGGCGATGACAATCAAGGCGATTAAAAAAACCAAGATATAGATTCGATCCTGAGTACTCAGGGAATTAAGAATTTCTTTAGGGTACGATAGATAATCCAGTGCAAGTCGGTTCGTTTTGCATGACCAGGTTTTAAGCAAATAATAATCGGTTAGAATGACAATAGATTGCAGGGCGAGAAAAAGGCCTTGAAATATGGCAATCAGCTGGGCTCGTTTGGGAAGGAGCAGCAAAATGCAAATGGCAAGCGTGTAATAAGAAGCAATTGAGACGTCTTGCATCCAGCCCGCGGATTGGAGGATGGGTTTAATTGCCGTGGGTACGGATGGATGGGTTTGGATGTTTATGAGTAGGGTTCGGCCGAGCCATTGCGATAGCAATGCGAGGCCGAACGAAATGGCGGACATCAAAAAAAACCCGTTTAAAAACGGGTTTTTTTTGATGGTATCTAATATCCGACTCAAGGATTAATGACAATTTTTGTTTGATATACCCTACCCGATTCATCCTTCACCGTAGCAAAATAAATCCCCGCAGAAACATCAGACAAATCAATCTGATTGCCTTCAAAAGTAACATGCACCAATTTACCATCCAAAGATTGCATGGTTGCAAAAGTGATAGTATTGATACCCATTACATTCATCACCCCTTTTGCTGGATTGGGATAGAACACTACCTGCTTTACCGGTAAATCTTGATTCGCGCTCAATACAACTTGAATGTAATTGGTTTTTAATTTCTGATCATTCCCTGTTGTATTCGTCGCCTTAAGCGTCACTGAGTAGCTTCCCAAGGCATTAAATTTCACGTCCATATTCCTCATTGATGTTGTTGTTGCATTCATCAATGTGTATGTAGAAGGTGTTATTGTCCACAACCAAGAAGTTGGCGTATTATCGCTCAAATCAACCAATCTAACAGTTTGGGTTGTGTTTGGGTTTGTGATATCTGCAACGAAGTCAGCCAAAGGTTTTGCACTTGACAAACTAGAAACGTTGATGTAATTTGTTTTCACCACCTGGGTTTTGTCGGCTGACATATTGGCTCCCGTAAAGGTTATCGTATAGGAACCCACAGAATTGAACGATACAAAAATGTTCTTGTCCGTTAACTTAGAATTGGATTGTAAAGTATAGGTATTGGGTGAAATCGCCCATGAATACGAAACGGTATTATTACTACAGGTGGAGGTTAATGCAACAGTCTGAGCGACGTTCACCGCCGTTTTATTCGCAACAAAATCAACCGCTGGTGGATCTTGAAATGTCAACCGGCGAATTACATTATTGGTAATATCCGTAATAAAAAAAGCAGAATCAGCCTTTCTGTAAGTAAACAATCCCATGTAACCGAATCTGGCTGTCTTTGCCTGACCGTCCACGTAGCCCACTGTTGATGCTTGTCCTGCGTACACTTTCAATGTAGTACCGTCGAAAACTTTGATGCAAGTTTCATCCGCGATGTAGATATTTCCATTGGCCACAACCACATCCGTAGGCATGTTCAGTCCTGAAGAAATAACAGTAGTCACTTCGTTTGTATTCAAATTCAATCGTTTGATTTTCTTATTGTTACGATCGGCAATTAACATGCTATTATCGCTTTCCAAGAAAATACCCGATGGGGCATAAAACATCGCATTACTACCTACTCCATTTGCATCACCCGCTGTCTTTGCCTTTCCCGCAATCGTTGTCACCTTACCCGCAGAAATCTTACGAATCACTTCATTTCCAAAGTCACAGATATACATTTCACCAGCTGAATTAATTTCGATATCCGATGGTGAACTAAAATAAGCATCGGCAACTAAACCATCTTTATGATCCCCACTGAATGAATATTTCCCAGCGATGGTAGAAAATACAGTACCATTGGAAACATTCACAAATTGAGTTCCTTTTCGGATTAAAGCGTTGTCTGAATCTACGATATAAACGTCGTTTGTGTTTTTGTTAACGCACACACCCGATGGCATATTGAATCGGCTTACCGTAGCAGTACCATTGTCTATACCTATTGAACCCGGTTCCGTAGGATCGCCCAAAAATCCGCCGCGAATACGACTTAACGATCCATCTAAAATCATGACATTGTGCATGTCCGTAACCCACATACGGTTGTTATTGTCGACACAAATACCCATGGGCATTGAATATAATTCATCCGCCAAATTGTTATTGGGCGTCGCATTGAAATCCCCACTTCCCAAATATTGCTTTCCAGCGTAGGTCTTCACATTTTGACCTGTCAGTTGAAATGCAAAAGCAAAAGTGGCTGCTGCAATTAGCATTGATTTTTTCATCTTTATAAATTTTCTAAAGTTTGATTAATATTTTTTTCGATATCTTCAATGACATTATCATACGAACGTCGTTGCAATGCATTGCCCGTCATAGCCTTGAACAATTCCTCATAGCGTTCAGTGATACTATTCACAAATGCATCGTCCATAATTGGCATGGTCTGACCTTCGAGTCCTTGAAAGCCATTGGCCATCAACCACTCGCGGACAAATTCTTTACTCAATTGTCTCTGAGGCTCCCCTTTTTCTTGCAACTCGCTGTATGTATCGGCATAGAAGAACCGACTACTATCGGGGGTGTGAATTTCGTCGATCAACATCACCTGATTGTCCTTTACGCCAAATTCGTATTTCGTATCAACCAGAATAAGTCCTTTTTCAGCTGCGATTTCTGAGCCTCGGGCAAACAACTTAAAGGTGATATCGTACAACTCATCCAAACGCTCTTTTGAAACGATGCCCTTTTCCAAAATCTCATCATAGGTGGTATCTTCATCATGTCCGCTAGTTGCTTTGGTGGCCGGCGTAATGATTGGCATTGGCAATTTATCATTCTCTTTAAGTCCTTCGGGCAAAGTATTTCCACACAAAATTCTACCGCCTGATTTATACACTCTCCAGGCATGACCTGTAAGATAGTTCCTAACCACGAACTCTATCGGAAGCGCATCGCATCGATGTCCAATGGTTACATGCGGATCGGGTGTACTGATTTTCCAATTTTGAACGATATCCGAAGTCCTATCTAAAAACAAACTGGCAATGGCATTCAAAACTTGACCCTTGTAGGGAATGCTTCTGGGTAAAACGTGATCAAATGCTGAAATTCGATCGCAGGCCACAATCACTAGCAAATCGTCATTTATCGTATATACGTCTCTAACCTTACCGCGATAAAACTGGGTTTGATTATGAAAATTATAGTTGGTTGCCGTGAGTGCGTTCAATGACATGTAATTAGTTGATAGCAAAAATAACTACCTATGCTTTATTACTTTCCGAATCTTTTTCACATTCCGTCTCTCGATCGTAGGCGTGTACAATTTCCTTGACGAGTCTGTGTCGAACAACATCATCCGTATCCAATTGAATTTGAGCAATTCCCTTGATGTTTTTCAACAAACGCAGGGCCTTGCCGAGACCACTTTGCTGTTTACGTGGCAAATCGATTTGAGTGAGGTCACCGGTAATTATGAGCTTTGCGTTGGGACCCATCCGCGTAAGAAACATTTTAAGCTGAAGGTCTGTACTATTTTGTGCTTCGTCTAGAATTACGTAACAATTATCCAAAGTCCGACCTCTCATGAAGGCCAAAGGGGCAATTTCAACGGTTCTACTTTCAACCATACTTTTTAATTTGTCGTTTGGAATCATATCCTCCAACGCATCGTAGAGCGGGCGCAAATACGGATCAATTTTTTCCTTTAGATCTCCTGGCAAAAACCCAAGATTCTCCCCTGCCTCCACCGCAGGTCTTGTCAAAATGATTCTGCGAATCTCCCTTTCTTTTAGAGCCAAGACAGCAATGGCAACCGCCGTATAGGTTTTACCCGTCCCTGCCGGGCCAATAGCAAATACGATATCGTTGGTGCGAGCGGCATTCACCATTTTAACTTGGTTTCTGGTTCTGGCTTTGATTTGCTGACCGCGAGTACCAATCAGTAGTACATCACCGGTACCAATTAATGGAGGGCCACCCGTATTTTCCGGCTTAACCACTTCGATGCCGTCCAAAGCTTCCAAGACAATATGCTCATTAATTTCTTTGCCCTTGAGGAATACTTTCTCCAAATGTTTCATTGCCGTTTGAAAAGCATCCATTGAGGCCTCATCACCAAAAATCTTAATTTCATCGCCCCGTGCTACAAATTGCAGTTTGGGAAATTTCGACTTAATAATTGTGAGATGTAAGTTGTTTGGCCCATAAAACTGTTGAGGGTCAATGATGTCGAGGTTGTAAATTCTTTCGGACAATATCTGTGTTATTTAGCTATACAAACCTAAATGAAAATCATATCTAAAACGTGCACTTCCACCTCACAACAACAACAACTTTTCACCAATATATCAACGATTACAAGAAATCGCTAATTTGTCATTTTCTATACAAAATCAACTGTGTATATAATAAAACTACCGTAAAATTGCGATATTTGAAACCAAACAAAAGCAATGCATTCAATATTAAATCGCTTATTTCTATTTACTACAGCTGCTACATTGGTTGTGATTTCTTCTTGCAATAGTTCGGTTGAACCCCAAAACGACCCCCGATTTGATGGAAATAGAGCTATGACGAAACTGCTTGATAGTTTGAACCAAAATGCAGATCCAGACATTAATTATTATCTAAGTGGCCGTCGTGCTGCTCGTATGATGGAGAAAAAGCACAATTATACTAATGGCGTAGATATAATAAAATGGGAAGCAAAATATTGTTTTGAATTGCTCAATGCAGGTAGCACAGAAGAAGGAATAAAAACATTAACAGCAATGATTAACAATTACCAAGGTGGCCCCGAAAAAGCGTTAAACGATCCGGAATTTAAGGTAGTTTTTGACCTATTGGCTGTGGGGTATTTGAGAATGGGTGAAAATGACAATTGTGTATCTAACCACAATTCTGCCAGCTGTATACTGCCTTTGAAATCAAAAGCTTTCCATAAAAACACCAAAGGTTCATTGAGTGCAATTGAAGTATACACTCAGTTGCTTCGCGTTTATCCCGATGACTTACAAAGTAGATGGTTGATGAATATCGCATACATGACGTTAGGCAAATACCCTACGGAAGTTCCTAAAGAATATTTGATCCCATTTGACGCATTGGACGAAAAAGTGGAAGGATTTGTACCTTTTGAAAATTTGGCTGTAGATTTAGGTGTGGACGTGAATGGACTTGCCGGAGCAGCTATGACTGAAGATTTTAACAATGACGGGCACCTGGATATTTTTTGCTCATCATATGGATTGATCGACAATGTTAAATTGTTCATGTCGGATGGCAAAGGTGGATTCGTTGATGAAACCGACAAAGCTATGTTAATGGGAATTACGGGTGGCTTAAATGCAAAGCAAGCCGATTTTAACAACGATGGCTTTATGGATATCTTGGTATTGCGCGGGGCCTGGCTCGACAAAGGAGGTGAATGGCCAAACAGCTTATTAAAAAATAATGGTGATGGTACTTTTAGCGACATCACAATTTCTGCCGGAATGTTGAGTTTTTGCCCAACCGAAACAGCGTCTTGGGCGGATGTCAATAATGATGGTCTTCTAGATGTCTTCATTGCAAATGAAAACAATGATGAAAATCAATATCCTTGTGAACTATACATAAATAACGGAAATGAATCCTTTTCTAATGTCGCCAATGATTGGGGCTTAGCTGGAAATTTCGGATTTGCAAAAGCTGCAATTTGGGCAGATTTTAACAACGATGGACTTCAAGACTTGTTTATATCATGCTTGAATTACGACAATAAATTGTTCATGAATCGTGGTAGAATCGGAAATTCTAAGAAATTCAAATTTGAGAACATCGCCGATAAAGCGGGGGTTACATTTCCTAAACAGAGTTTCCCTGCCATCGTATTTGATTTTAACAATGACGGTCTAGAAGATATTTTTTGCACGTCATTCCCCGCGGAAAAATTATCACTTGTGGGCGAAGAGGCCGCTTTGGAATTACTTGGCAAGCACAGCACTGCTGAAAAATCACGACTTTTCAAAAACAACGGAAACGAAACATTTACCGATGTAAGTAAAGAGATGAATCTTTGGAAACAAACTTTTGCGATGGGATTCAGCTTTGGCGACATCGACAACGATGGTTGGTTAGATATTTACGCAGGAACTGGAGCTTTTGAATTCACTTCTTTGGTGCCAAATAGGGTTTTCAAAAACATGGAAGGAAAGAGATTTGCAGAGATTACGCATTCTTCGGGAATGGCGCATTTACAAAAAGGACATGGAATTGCTTTTGGTGATTTAGACAATGACGGCGACCAAGATATTTATACAACCTTGGGCGGAGCTGTAGAGGGCGATAATGCACATAACGCATTGTTTGCCAACCCAAACCACGTCAACCATTGGATCACCTTACAATTACAAGGCAAGAAGGGTGCAAGAGATGCTCAAAACAGCAAGGTGAAGATCACCGTTTCAACAGCGGCTGGTTCACAATCTTATTATCATGTAGTTGGGTCTGGTGGATCATTTGGCGCCAACAGCATTCAGTTAGAAGCGGGATTAGGCAAAGCAACCAAAATTGAGAGCATAGAAGTATCTTGGTATGGCAACCCCAAAAACAAGCAGGTTTTCAAAAATGTGGGGATGGACCAAATCGTTAAATTGACAGAAGGCATGGCTAAAATCGAAAAAACCGGCTACAAAGCTACCCCTCTTCAAGGCAAAAGTGGCGGTAAAAGTTGCTGCAAATAATCAATCTATTTCTTGAGATAGATTAATCCGCGTGTGGTCTGTTTATATATTTGCATAAGATTCATTTGAATCGACATTTGCAATTATCACTAAAATCATGAATTCACAGAACCTAAACTCCAATGGCATAATTCACGTGCTATGCGATTTTAGTGTTGAATCCCCAGATTATACAGTGACCCAAGCTCGATTGGCTAGAAATTTCCCAAATCATAGAGCAGTTATCAGCCCCCAGCCATTTAAAAAAGGACATATTCTAGGTCAGTCCGTTTTCTTACAACTGGTTGTACCCGAGTTCCCTGAAGGCAGTGTCCATATTTGTAGGGTTGGAACAATGAGTAGAATGGCCCCAAGGTTTGTTTTGGCACGATGGAATGGGTCGTTTTTCCTAGCGCCCGACAATGGATTGTTGCCGCTTTACTTCAATAACGACGATATCGTATACTACAACATCAATCCAAGTGGCTACCAGGTCACCGATGCAATGTCTCAGATTTATATCCCTGCCTTGCGAAGGTTAATGGATTCGAATTTCGAAGTTGATGGCGTTTTTGAGATTAAGGAGATGATGGTTCGCTCAGCACCGCCAACGCCTACCCTTTCTAACAACGTTATGAATCTCACCGTGCTGTATAACGACTATTACGGAAACGCCTATTTAAATATCAACCGGAGCACCTTTGAGGAAGTAGGACAAGGCAGGGCGTTCCGACTCAGAATCAGTCATTCCATGGAAATCAAACAGTTAAGTAATGGCTACAACGATGTTATGGAGGGGATGGAACTGTGTTTATTTGGTTACGGCGACATTATGCAAGTGGCTGTAAATGCGGGTTCAGCCGTCCAATATTTGAGTTTGACCGAAGGGCGAAACATATTGTTAGAATTTGCCCCATGATACATCGCATCGTAACTATGACGTTTAGAGAAGACGAAATCGAGGCGTTTTTGGAAGTATTTGATGCATCAAAAATTCATATTAGAAATTTCCCAGGGTGCTTGGGCTTAACCTTGCTTCAAACAACTGATAAACCTTATCAAATGAGCACTTTTAGCATTTGGGAAAATGAGGCGGCTTTGGATGCTTATCGACATTCAGAATTGTTTAGGTCGACCTGGGCAAAAACGAAAATTCTTTTCGCTGAAAAACCCGTCGCCTTTTCAAACGATGCAATTAGAACCCTCGATTAATTAAGCCATTTACCTGGGTTGAGTATATGGTTGGGGTCGAACGTATTCTTGATTCCGTGCATGAGTGCAAAATGGGTCTCACCAAATACAATGGGTAGGTAATCTTTTTGGACAAGTCCGATGCCATGTTCCCCCGAAATAGTACCCCCCACTTGTTTACAATGTTCAAATATCTCATTGATTGCTTTGGGTATCTCAATGTCCCATTGCTTATCTGTTAGGTTATTTTTGAGAATATTGACATGCAAATTGCCGTCGCCGGCATGTCCATAACAGACAGATTGAAATCCGTATCTAGATCCAATTTCTTTGACCTTTCTCAACAGCATAGGCATTTCGGAGCGAGGCACAACAGTATCTTCTTCCTTGTACGGAGAAATTTGTTTTACTGTTTCACCGATGGAACGTCGCACTTTCCACCATTGGGCAGCCACATCAGCGTTGGGCGATGGCAGGATTTCGATGGCATTAAATCCATCGAGTATTTCATATATCCCTTCGGCTTGCACAAAAAGATCTTCGCCATCAAATCCATCAAAGGCAAAAAGCAAATAGGCTTCGGCGGATTCGTGGGTTGGAAAAGGAGTTTGTGTTGCATTCATCGAAATCTCAATGCCTGATTTCTCCATTAGTTCGATGGCACAGGGTTTAAATTTCGATAGCAATACCGCATTTACGGCAGACGCACAATCTTCGAGATTGGTAAACGCCGCAAGCAATAATAATTCTTGTGTGGGCTTTGGGATTAATTTGAGGACGGCCTTTGTGATGATGCCTAGCATTCCCTCGCTGCCAATCATCAGATGGGTTAGAGAAAATCCCGTTGAGTTTTTCAGGGTATTCGCACCGGTCCAAATGACATCTCCGGTTGGCAATACCACTTCTAAATTCAATACATAGTCGCGCGTTATTCCGTACTTCACGGCGCGGGGTCCCCCCGCGCCGTGAGCCAAATTCCCTCCAATTGAGCAACTACCCTGAGAGGCGGGATCTGGCGGATAATATAACCCGTGGGCTTCCACAGCTTCCTTAATTATGGCATTCACAACCCCTGACTCAACTGTTACCGTTAAGTTCTTGGTGTCGATATCCAATATTTTATTCAACTTTTTTGTACTCAAAACCAACCCATTCTGAACAGGCAAACAAGCGCCCGACAAACCTGTGCCGGCACCTCGGGTATACACTGGAAATGAATGCTGATTACAAATTTTGACCAGAATTGAAATTTCTTCAGTAAACCGCGGAAAACAAACTATGGCCGGTGGAAAGTACAGATCTTCTGTATAATCAGAACCATATTCCTTCATATCGAGGGAATTTGAAATCAATTCAAGACCTGGAATTGCGTTTTGAAATTCTAAAATGATTTCCTGTATGGGTTTCATATTTTCAAATCACTGCGGGAAAAAACAATGATATCCACGCAAGATAAAATCTTAGCACGAATAATACGAACTTTGTGTATTACAAGCCCATAACTTATAAATCCCAACATCATGTCGCAAAGAAAAATACTTACTGGAATCGCCATCTTTATTGCTAGTTATATGATTGCCGCTTTGGGTTGGTGGACTTTCTCATTGCTAAAATACAGCGAAACGGAATTTCTTATGGAACAGAAAATCCTAAGTTCTGAACAGCGCATTTGCATAGAGGATATAGCCTCGGAGTTTGATGTAGAATATCATCATGAAAATAAATATTTTTTAAGTAAAATTGTTTCCAAAAATGAATTTAAATTATTCAATGAAAAAATTACATTATTTGTTAATAATAATTATCATGATTTCAAAACCCTCATCACTTACGATACCTTAAAAAACATTGCTACAGTTCAAATTTCGATCAAACCAGAAGTATTAAAATCATTGGACCTTCGATTAGATCGCAAATCAACGGCTTGGCTGGGTGAAGGGGTTGTTATAGGATTAATTACCCTAATCATCATTCTGGCAATGTACATTTATATCGATCGGATTCTAAGATTCAACCTCCAAAAGACAAACTTTATGATGGCGGTAACTCATGAATTGAAAACGCCAATCGCAGCAGCAAAACTGGCCATTGAGACCGTAATTCGCAACAAAAACATTGAGGCGCAAGATCGTGTATTGGAGATTTCAAAGAAGAACATCGACAGACTTTCGGGCATGATGGAAAGGGTGCTTTTGGCCACGCAATTCGAAAACAGCTTACCCGTTGCACAGAAAAAATGGGAATCCTGTTCGGATATTATTCAAAAAGCTTTGGTCGACTGTCAATTCACCGATGAGCAAATACTAAAAATTAGTTTAGTAATACCTTCGAATTTTTTAATTTACTGCGATAGTTACATGATGAAAATCGCATTTATAAATTTATTCACTAACTCTATAAAATATAGTGAACCAAATGGCGTTAATGTAATCGTGAGCTCAATCGTAAATAACGAACATTGCCAAATTCTAATTTCAGACCAAGGCATCGGTATACCTATGATAGAGCGAACTAGGATTTTTGAAAAGTTCTATCGAGTGGGAAATGAAATGACACGCAGTCGTCAAGGATCTGGCCTAGGATTATATTTAGTTAAACAAATACTCCAACTCCATGATGCCCGCATCGAAGTCCAAGCAAACAATCCGAAAGGTTCAACTTTTGTAATTAATTTTAACGCTAGCGACTTCAGAATGGAATGAGCAATTACCGAATTTTAGTCGTCGAGGATGAAACAGACCTCGCCGAATTGTTGAAAATAAATTTAGAAGCCGAGGGATACCGTGTCACTTTGGCTCCGCATGGCGCTGTTGCCATCAACAAGATTAAGACAGAGAGTTTCGACATGATTATCATGGACATCATGATGCCTAGCATGGATGGCTTAACTGCCACACACCACATTAGACTTTCAAGTAACAACATCCCTATTTTGATATTATCAGCGGGAAGTACGGCCCAGGACAGAATCAATGGACTCAAAGCAGGCGCTGATGATTATATGAGCAAGCCATTCGAATTAGAGGAATTATTGCTGCGCGTACAAAAAATATTCATGCGAGCCCATCGAGAAGATGCTGTCATCAACTTCATGGAATTCCAGTTTGGCAATAACCATGTAGATTTTAACACATACAAAGCCATTGGCGTTGACGGCGAATTCAAGCTGACCAAAAAAGAAGCTCAGCTGTTACGATTGCTCGTTGAAAGAAAAGAGCAAGTGGTTACGCGTGAAGAAATTCTAAAAACCGTTTGGGGTTATACCGTTTTCCCAAGTACTAGAACAATCGACAATTTTATTTTGGCTTTTAGAAAGTACTTTGAATCCGATATTAAAAACCCTCGGTACTTTTTAAGTCACCGCGGTTTAGGGTATAAATTCACCGATAAAGAATAATACTTTATCTACGATTTCTTTGCTGTCGAGAGTTGACTATTGCTTAGCAATAGCCTCTGCCAAAATCGCAGCTGTTGACCATGCCGCTTGAAAATTAAATCCCCCTGTAACTCCATCAATATCTAGAACCTCACCGGTTGCATACAATCCTTGCTGAGATTTAATTGCCATCGTATTGGAATCTACCGAAGTAAGCGATATCCCACCCGCTGTAACAAACTCCTCCTTAAACGTTGTTTTGCCATCCACTTCAAAAGGCATCCGAATCACATTCTCAACAATTTTATTGAATTCGTACTTACTCAAGTCGGCACTTTGCTTACTCACCGGCGTCTGAGCACGACTTAAGATAAAGTCCCAAAGTCGTTTAGGCACACCATCCAACCCCAAATTTGAAATCATTTTCTTTGGATTCGATCTGATATTTTCGTTTAATTGTTGTCTTAATTCGTCTTCGGTCAGATTCACCCACGACACTAACACCGTGTTAACATAAGCTTTTTCATTCAACCATCTGGCAGCCCATGCACTGGTTTTTAGTACGGCGGGGCCGCTAATCCCCCAATGGGTAACCATCAACGGACCATTGTAACTCTCGGGATAGCCCACCAACTTCACCTTGGCATCAACAACAGCAACGCCGTGTAAGTCGTGCAAAGTGGTTTCGTTAATATTGAAGGTAAACAACGATGGTACTGGCGTCACTATTTCAATCCCTAAGCTCGCAACCATATTGTATTGAGCCAATTTAGGAAAGCCACCCATAGCCATCACAACATCCGTAGCCATCTCACTTCCACTAGTGTTAGTATTGATTTGCCAACGATAAAAACCGTCTTTTGGCATGGGAACAATGGTAACCACGGATGAGTTCAGCATCAGTTCCACACCCAATTTTTTCGCCCTCCATTCAAGCAATTGCGCAACGGTTTCGGATGAGTCGCTCACCGGAAAAATACGTCCGTCCTCTTCCACCTTCAATTCAACACCATTTTTCTCAAACCAATCCCGGGTTTCAGGAACGCCCCAACGATAAAAGACCTTTTTCAAGAAATTCTTACCTCTAGGATAGTGTTCCAACAATTGAGCATTGCCCGTAACATCATGCGTTACATTACATCTACCGCCGCCGCTAATTCGCAGCTTCGCCAATGTCTTGCCCGTTTTTTCCATGATAACAACTTCCGCGGTTGGACATAGTTCTTTGATGCGAATGGCCGCAAAATATCCTGAAGCGCCGGCTCCAATTACAATCACTCTCTTGTTTTCGTTCATCTGATCAATTGATAATTTTTGTACTCTCCCACTCTCCATCCAAACATCTTCTCAATAAAATATAACACCCTGGCTTTTAAACCAAAATTCTTCTTTGTTGGATCAACCTCAAACTTCCAATCCATGGCTTCAATTCTCGACATCATTACTTCCGGATGGGTTCCATCAAAATGCTTCAATGAATCGATGCTTGAATAATCGAACGATTCCGATGTCAACACCCTCTCCGCCATATATTTATCGTCGTGCCACAACCGATGGAACTGCGCTTGTTTTTGTTGCTGAAATTTGGGATGCTTCACCCAGCCATAATGATAAATACAAGCCCCACAATGAGCCACTTTTAGTTTTTTCGCATCCGCTGTCCTAAAACCTTGCGCGTCTTTCCAGCTGATTATGTTACGATGATTTTTTATGATTCTGATTTCATTGCGATACCAACGACGCGAATCGCCAACCATGGAATAATTCCCATAAAAATGCAAGTAGTCGAACAACAAGGCATCCACCTCCTCATCATGAAGGTATTTTTCCATCGCTGCCCTAACCATCGGGACATACTTTTCATGCAAACACTCATCGGCTTGGATGTACACGAGCCAATCGGCATCAGAGGGAACACTAGCCAACGCTTTATTGGTTTCATCCGCCAACACTACACCTCCTACTCGTTTGTTATCATCCCAAATCGTATCGAACAATCGGATTTTAGGCTCCTGCATCGCCTGCAAATACTCCTTTGTGCCATCGTCAGAATCCCCCACCGCAATCACAAAATCATCGCACAGCGGCAACACAGAAAGCAAAGCCTCCCGCAAAGGATAATCCGCCTTCACGATGTTCCTAGCTATTGTAAAACCGGCGACTTTCATCTTTTCTTTCTGGTACCCAACGCTCATCCAATTTTGGGGCGTATTTCACTTCCATTTCATCCATCATCTCCCTAACCTCAGAAACAAAATTCAATCCCGCTTTGGAAACCATCCTCACCGTCATATTATCGTCGGCATCGTAAAAATTGAAATACAACGGACATTTCCCTGGAAATTGACTCAAAACATCACTTACGATTTGATGCTTGCCTTGTTCCAAATCTGATGGGGTCATTTCCACATGCACCGACTTATAAAGGGCCATCGCATCGATCTCCGAAACCAACTGCATCGCATTGATATTCAATCGCATTTCGTCCTTGGCTTTGGAATAATCAGTCTGACCTTGAATTAGTAATATATAATCCTTATCAATTAAGTTCTTGAATTTCAAATACTTATCGGTAAAAATCGAAATCTCAACCGTACCCGAGTAATCCATAAAATTAAAACGAGCATAGGGATTGCCTTTCTGACTCATAAAATCTTTGGCGCTGGTAATTATACCCATCATCTGAAAAACAATCGGAGTCTTATTCTCAAGATTCTCCCTGTATTCCTTCACCGAATGCGTCACAATACTGTCGTATACAAATTTAAAATCGTCCAGCGGATGCTTACTCAAAAATACCCCTACCAGCTCTTCTTCCTCTTTCAACTCCTCTAGCAAGGTCATTTTGTCTACTTGAGGTAACTTCGGCTCTACATTATCAAGATTGGCACCACCACCAAATAGGCCCATCTGACCCGTAAAGCGCTCATGCTGAATTCGAGTACCATACCTCACCGCCAATTCGATCCCGTTTATGCCATTCGAATCTTCCTTCACATATTGAGCCCTGTGGTATCGCGGATCAAAATCAAATACACCCGCTTTAGCCATTGATTCCAGCGTGCGTTTTCCCACAGACCTCAGGTTAACTCGAGTGGATAAATCAAACAAACTCTTAAATACGCCTTTCTCGTCGCGTTCCTTTAAAATTTCATTCACCGCAACTTCGCTCACGCCTTTCACCGCGCTCAATCCAAATCGAATCTGCCCGCTTTTTGTCACCGTAAACACACTCCTACTCTCATTCAAATCAGGGCCCAACACCTTAATATCCTGCTTATGGCACTCCTCCATGTAGAAGGTAATCTTTTTGATATCACCCATGTTACTCTTCAACACCGCCGCCATAAATTGAGCCGGATAATTGGCTTTTAAGTAAGCCGTTTGAAAAGCAATCACCGCATAACACGTTGAGTGTGACTTATTAAAAGCATACTGCGCAAATTCTTCCCAGTCGGAATAAATCTTCTCAAGCACCTTTTCTGGGAACCCTTTCTCCGTCGCCCCAGCCATGAAATCACCCTTCAATTTGTCGATGATGCCCTTATTCTTCTTACCCATCGCCTTACGCAGCTCATCGGCCTTACCCTTCGAGAACCCTGCGATTTTCTGACTCAGCAACATCACCTGCTCCTGATAAACGGTAATTCCATAGGTTTCCTTCAGGTAATCTTCCATTTCGGGAAGGTCAAACTCCACAGGCTTTCTACCGTGCTTTCGATCAATGAAATCGGGGATATATTTTAACGGCCCTGGTCGATACAAAGCATTCATGGCAATCAAATCTCCAAAATGCGTTGGCTTGAGTTCACGCATATACTTTTGCATCCCTGGACTTTCAAACTGAAACACACCATTGGTATCTCCGCGCTGAAACAACTCATAGGTTTTGACATCGTCCAGGGGAATTAAATCCAATTCAATCACATCACCGGTGGTTTCTTTAATCAGATTGATGGCATCCTTCATGATGGTTAGCGTGCTCAGACCCAAAAAGTCCATTTTGAGTAAGCCGGCTTTTTCAATCTGGTTGACATCATACTGCACTTGAATCCACTGCGATTCCTTCGATAGAGCCACCGGAACCAAATCCTCAATATCCTGCGGTGCGATAATGATTCCACAAGCGTGAACCCCGGTATTCCTTACGCTACCTTCAAGCTTTTCGGCGTCGTGAAGCACTTTTGACGCATCGTCTTTCCCTTGATATACCCTCTGAATTTCTCGAATCGCATCGATTTCTTCGGGCTTTAAGTTTTTGGAATCGTCTTTTGCCAAATCATCCGGACTGACATGCAATAACGTTTGCAGGTTCAAGTTTCCAACGACCAATTTGGACAATCGATCTGTACTCTGCAAGGGATATTGCAACACACGACCTACATCGCGGATGGCACTTTTGGCAGCCATCGTACCATAAGTGATGATTTGTGCGATGCGACGTTCACCGTATTTTTTTGCAACATATTGTATCACACGATCCCGGCCTTGATCGTCGAAGTCAATATCCACGTCGGGCATACTCACCCTCTCTGGATTCAGAAAACGCTCAAAAAGCAAATCGTATTTTACAGGATCCACATTGGTAATTCCAAGGCAGTAGGCCACCAAACTACCAGCGGCGGAACCACGACCTGGACCAACCCAAACATCCATTTCGCGCGCTGCGGTGGTAAAATCTTGAACGATCAAAAAGTATCCCGCAAAACCCGAATGGGTAATCGTATTCAATTCAAAATCCAATCGTTCTTGCACTGGCAAAGGAATCACCCCACCATATCGTTTCATACAGCCGGCATAAGCCAAGTGCTTTAAGAATACATTCTGATCGTCAAATCCTATGGGCAATTCATAATTGGGAAGTACGATATCTCTCGACAGTTTCGGCGGATCAATGGTCGATAACAATCGGTTGGTATTGTCCAAAGCTTCCGGAATATCGTGAAATAGGGCCGCCATTTCGGCTTGTGATTTAAAGAAGAATTCATCGTTGGGGAACGCAAATCGAAATCCTTTTCCGCCTTCTTCGTTGCTTGCTTTGGGCGTGCTTTGAAATTCACCGGTATTGATGCACAACAAAATATCATGGGCATTGGCATCCGTCTTTTCCGTATAGTGGGAATCGTTGGTCGCAATGACATGGACGTTGTATTTTTTGCCAAATCCAATTAAGGTTTGATTGATATCTTCTTGCGAAATCCCTGTACCATCCAAATTCTTAAGGCCATGTCGCTGAAGCTCAATGTAATAATCATCACCAAAAATCCTATGCCAATCGCAGAAGACCTTTTCGGCCTCTTCCTCGCCTTTCCAGAGGATGGCTTGTGGCACCTGCGCACCAATGCAGCATGTTGTGGCGATTAGTCCTTCGCTGTATTGTTCGATAAGTGCACGGTCAACACGAGGGTATTTACTATATAATCCCTCCAAATAACCGAGTGAGCAGAGTTTACTCAAATTGGCATACCCCTTTTGATTCTTCGCCAACAACAGTTGATGATATCGCTTGTCCTTTGCTCCTTGGGTAAATGATTTCTGAAATCGATCCTCAACCACATAAAACTCGCAGCCAATTACAGGCATCAATCCTTCGGCGGTTACCGCTTGATAAAACTCAAACGCACCAAACATATTCCCGTGATCTGTAATTGCCATCGCAGGCATACCATCGGCTTTGGCCTTTTTCACCAAGCTTTTAATACTGGCTGCCCCGTCTAATAACGAGTATTGAGTATGGACGTGTAAATGAGAAAAAACTGGCATGCGATCTAAAGAACGAAGTTAAATCAAAACAAAAAAACCCATTCGCAATGTGGACAATTTAGCATAACTCAAACTGCCTTGAAATCAATAGCATTCCGAGCATTTGAATTACTTTTGCCAAGTGTATTTATCCAAATTGCAACTGTTTCAATTCAAGAACCACAACGAGTTATCGTTGGAATTTTGCAATGGTATAAATACGATTACTGGAGCCAACGGCATTGGGAAAACCAACATTTTAGACGCGGTTCATTACTTGGCCAACGCCAAAAGTTATTTCAACGGCATCGACAGTCAAATCATACAGCATCAGCAAACCTTTTTTACGATCAAAGGGAAATTTGAAGGGGAAATGCCCGCCGAAATTCTGGTTCAATTTGAATCGGGAAAGAAGACCATCAAGAAGAACGACAAACCCTATCCAAGATTACTGGACCATATTGGGTTGATTCAAACCGTTTTTATTACACCCTACGATATCGATTTAGTGTTGGGCGGTAGCGAGGACCGTAGAAAGTTCATGGACCTCAGTTTATGTCAGATTGATGCCGCGTATCTTCAAAATCTAAGCACCTACAAAAAATCCTTGGACCAAAGAAATGCTTTGCTTAAGAACATGCAAGGTCGTTTCATCGATCCCGATTTATTGGGTAGCTTTGATTCAAAACTCATCCCTACGGGCGAACTGATTTATGCGAAACGAAAGGAGTTTATCGAGAAATTTTTGGAGTTTTTTGTACCGATATACAAGGATTTAAGTCAGGGCAAGGAAACGCCAGAATTGCAATACGAAAGTACGTTGAGTGAAGGTGGTTTTGCCGATATCTTATACAACAATCACCGCATTGATTCGGCGGCACAACGGACTACTTTTGGCATTCATAAGGACGATTTACAATTCAACTTGGATGGATTGCCATTGAAGAAATTCGGCTCCCAAGGTCAGATCAAATGCTTCATCATCGCCCTGAAATTGGCTCAGTACCGCTACTTTCAATCGGTGACGCAAAAATGTCCGCTGTTATTGCTCGATGATATTTTCGAGAAAATTGATGCTGATCGTGCCCAACGACTCATAGAACTGGTTGGAGAGACATCATTCGGTCAGATTTTAATTACCGATACACACGCAAGTCGTGTGGAAACGCATTTCTCAGGCATCAAAGCCGAAAAACTGCACCATCAAATCGGTTAAAGTAATTACATAAATAAACCCACCATCAAATCGATGTCGTGGTATTTGATCCCAAACTTATCAGCCAAATTCTTATTGGTCAGACTTCCACGATACAAGTAAGTCCCCTTCCGAACACCTGCTTTCATCTTCAAAAACTCACCAAAACCGCCCATTTGGGCCATTTCATCTAGCATTGGAGTGAATACGTTGCTCAGAGTATAGCTGGCGGTACGACTTACACGCGAGGCGATATTTGGGACGCAGTAATGGATGACATCATGCTTGTGGAATACGGGTTTTTCGTGGTTGGTCACCTCACTGGTTTCGAAATTCCCACCGCGATCAATGGCTACATCGATTAGAACGGAATGAGCGCGCATGCCCATCACCATTTCTTCAGAAACTACGATTGGACTTCTTGCGGTATTGCCAGCCAAAGCACCAATCACCACATCGGCACTGGCGATGGCATTTTTGATCACTTGGGGCTGAATGGTACTGGTATATAAATGGAATCCAAACGATTTCTGGATTCTACGAAGTCGGTACATATTGTTATCAAACACCTTAACGTTTGCACCTAGACCCAAGGCTGCTTTTGCAGCAAACTCTCCCACTGCACCGGCTCCAATCACCACAACCTGAGTGGGTGGAACACCGGCAAATCCTCCCAACAACTCACCTTTACCAATATGCGTATTATTCAAGTATTCTGCTGCGATAAGTATACTAGCCGTTCCCGCGATTTCGCTCATGGCACGAATGATAGGACGCGTACCGCCATCGTCTTCCAAATATTCATACGCCATCGCATTGATTTTTTTCTCCATCAATTTCCGTAATAGCACTGAATCCAACTGATTGATTTGCAATGCAGAAATCAACAACTGACCTGGCTTCATCAACTCGATTTCGGTCAACGTTGGTGGATCAATCTTCAAAATCGTATCGCAAGCATAAACGTCTTTGTTGGATTGAACAATTTCCGCACCCGCCTCACTGAACTGGATATCTGAAAAATTCGCATTGCGTCCAGCGCCTGATTCGATGACTATTCGATGGCCATTGCTGCTAAAATATGCGACTGCAGCCGGCGTAAGTGGCACTCTATTTTCTTGAAATGTAACCTCCTTAGGTATTCCAATATTCAAAGAACCCCCTTTAAAAAATTGAGTCACAGCTTTCAACTGAGTCTGAGCTTGAGATTCCGGCGATATAATATTTTCTGACAATGCCACGGACTGTATGTTTTTTAGTACCTCTAATATAGTAAAGGCTTCACACCATTCCTACAATTAGATTATTACAAATATACACATTTGTTGGGTGCCCTTTATTTTTGGCTCAGTCTTTGCTTATTGGAAGCGAACTTTAACGAAGTTACTTTTGAACAAAATGACAAAACAAATCTTCATCGCAATAACATTGGCTATTATGACATTTTCGAATGTTGATGCCCAAGCGCCATTGAATCCAATGGGCGAGAATCACATTGCGAGAATCGATAGCCTTACCCAGCAATTATTGGGTAATATACCTTCACACTCCCCCGTAAATCACGTAGAACAACGTTACCGCAACGGAAGGGAATTCGAAGAGATGATGTTACAAATCGGAAGCACAATCCCCTTCCAATATCATCGTTTGGTAGAACAACACGTTCGCTACTACTTGGGTTACGGCGAAGGTTATTTTAACCAAATCCACGAGAGGATGAAATTGTATTTCCCCATTTTTGAGGAAATTTTGGATAAAAATGGCTTGCCGACAGAGTTAAAATACATTTCAGTCATTGAATCCAACTTAAATCCGAGTGCCGTTTCATGGTGCGGGGCAACAGGCCTTTGGCAGTTCATGCCGTATACAGGAAAGCTGATGGGAATGCGCATCGGATATCCTTGCGACGATCGCAAAAGTATTGTTGCAAGCACCCAGAAAGCGTGTGAATATTTCGCCAATTCTCAGTCGATTTTTAACAATTGGTTATTTAGTATCGCATCATACAATTGTGGCCCTGGCAACGTACAAAAAGCCATTCGCAGAAGCGGTGGAAGGACTAACTTTTGGGAAGTATTGCCGTTTTTACCCAAAGAAACGCAGAACTATGTCCCAAAATTCATTGCAGTGGCTTACGTGCTAAATTTTACCCAAAAAGGCAAAAACGAATTGTACAATGATCAAAGTATAGTGCTGGCTCCAACCAAAATTGACTCTACGATGCATTTGGGCAAAATCAATGAGTATTTGGGCAGCCAACACAATTTAACAGGCTTAAATCAGGAATTGCTAAACAACAACACATCTATGGCAACCAATAGTGTCATTCTGATGCCCTATTCTGCGAGTATGGACTTCATTGATCGATTCGATAGTGCTGCCGCATTTGCCAAATTTCAAGGAGCATACGTCCCTACCAACTATAGAGCGCCCTATGCTTATCCTAAATCAGTGCCTCGTGGAGTTCAAGTTGCAGGAGCCACTGCCGCGGCATATCATGCACCCGCAAAATCAGGTAGCTCATCTAGAATCATTCACGTTGTTAGGCGCGGTCAAACGCTGAGTCTAGTTGCGCGAACCCATGGAGTTACAGTGACCCAAATTAAAACCTGGAATCACTTGAGATCTAACAATATTCAGATAGGCCAGAGACTTATCATCCAAAAACCCAAACACCGTTGATGTTATTATCACGTAAACAATTCCAAATTGGGATTGGATTTGCAACAGTTATCTTAATGCTACTGAATTCAGGTTGTAATTCAAGCGGCGATACAGCCAAAAGGGATTCATCAACCGGCGTAGCGGGCCGTATCACAGTCTTTTATCCCGATTTCTTTGATGATAGCGTTAACGAGATTTTCACACAAACGCGTTGGGCTGTTGATAGTAACTTAATTCGTTTCGAAGAAAACCTCGATAAGTCTAACGATGCCTATTACGAAGCACAGTTCGAATTTGAGTTACACAATTTTTCCCAAATGCAGGAAGAGGATATTGCAACGAAAAATAAAATGCATTCCGCACCTTTGGTTTGGATTATTGATCCTAAAAGCAAATTTGACGATATCGCTGAAGCAGCAGATTCAAAAAAACTAGATGCCAGAAAAATCCTAAAGGACACCACCATCAACAATATCCAATGCACCTGGATCAAGAACGTTTGGTCTGTCCCGCAAGTAGTATTGCTGATTCATGACAGTCACTCCGATGGAGAAAATATTAAATCTTCTTGGTTTCAGGCAAATCAACAGATCTTGTTTAAACTCACCAAACAATTCGAACTGGAAAACACAATCGTAACCAAAACAGGATCACACCACCCTGGCCTAATTCAAAATCGTTATAGCGATAGTATTTCTGCGGGAATTGAAGCAAATTATGCCGTAAAAGCAATGTCGACTGCTGAATTCAAATTGGTCACTAAAGCCAATGATTTCCTATGGTTACGTCAAGAAACCGGAAACTATCACAGCAATTTAATGCTTCAGTTTATTGCAGGTTCTGATTCATTAGAAGATCAAACCATCGCGCGTAACGCTCTGACAAAAAAATATCTTAAAACCGCCGAAGGCACTTGGGTAGAAATTAGCGAAAGCGGTCAATTCCCTGTTAGAAAGTGGACAGTAAACGGACCACATGGTCAGGAATATTGGATGAGTGGCTGGCAAACTGAATTAAACACGAACAGACGTGGCCCCTTTTTAAGGCGTGTGATACGGGATACTACAAATCATCGCTATGTTGCCATTGATGGATTTATTTTCGCCCCCAATCAACCCCGAAATCGCATGATGCGCGAGCTAGAAATTATGGTCTCACAATTCAACTTGGCACAGTGAAAATTGTAATCTTTGCATCGGGCAGCGGCAGCAACGCAGAGAATATAGTGAATCACTTTGCCGGATCCTCAACCCTTATCACTTCGATTTTTTGCAATGTCGCTGGTGCTGGCGTTTTTGAACGGGCATCAAGACTGGGCGTTCCTTGTGAACTCTTCACCAAAGAAGAATGGAAAACTGGCGATCGAATCGATACGATTTTGAGTGAATACAATCCCGATTTAATTGTATTGGCCGGCTTTTTATGGAAATTCCCTTCGCGATTGCTTTCTCAATTCCCTCATGTAATTAATGTTCACCCCGCCCTACTCCCCAAATTCGGTGGTAAAGGCATGTATGGAATGCATGTCCATGAAGCTGTTGTAGCCGCCCATGAAAATGAAACAGGCATTACGATTCATTGGGTAAATGAGCATTACGATGAAGGCGCTGTCATTTATCAAGCCAAATGTGAAGTACTCCCGAGTGATACAGCCTCTGATGTCGCCCAAAAAATCCATCAACTCGAAGGACAACATTTTCCCCGCATCGTGGAAGAAGTGTTGAAAGAGATCGAACGTAAATCGTAATTTCGCATTTAATAGGTATCGTTCCATTAGACTTGCAGACGATTACCACTATCAAAAGACAATTCACATCAACATAATAAAAAAGAACACCATGAAATCAAATCACATAGAAACGTTGGTTTTGCACGCGGGCATCGAGCCTGATCCAACTACAGGTGCAATCATGACCCCTATTTTTCAGACAAGTACGTATGTTCAAGCGGCGCCTGGCGACCATAAAGGGTACGAATATGGCAGGACCCAAAATCCTACGCGCGATGTACTTCAGAAAAACTTGGCGGCATTGGAAGGCACTACCTATGGCTTGTGTTTCAGTACCGGGATGGGCGCTGTGGATGCTTGCGCAAAGTTGTTACAGCCGGGTGATGAAGTGGTGAGCACCAACGATTTATATGGCGGAACTTATCGCTTGTTTACCAAAATATTTGCTCAATACGGAATCAAGTTTCACTTTGTAGATATGAGCGATGAGGCTGCTGTTCGCTCAGTAATGAATGAAAATACCAAAATGGTATGGGTGGAAACGCCTACCAATCCATTGTTGCGCATCATTGATATTGCGCTCATGATTCAGATTGGACATGAGTTTGGCAGCATCGTAGTGGTCGACAATACCTTTGCTTCCCCTTATTTACAGAACCCCGCCAAGATGGGTGCGGACATCGTAATGCATTCCGCAACAAAGTATATCAACGGTCATAGTGATGTGGTAATGGGTGTTTTATGTACTTCTAGCGATGATTTACACAATCGTTTGGCATTTATTCAGAATTCATGCGGGGCGACCCCTGGACCGATGGATTGCTTCCTAACGTTGAGAGGCATCAAAACGCTTCATATCCGCATGCAACGTCATTGCGAAAACGGAGCAAAAATCGCACATTGGCTAAAAAATCACCCAAAAGTGGGCGATGTATATTGGCCTGGATTTGAGTCTCACCCCAATCATGCAGTGGCAAAAAAGCAGATGAAGGACTTTGGAGGTATGATTTCTTTCACGTTGAAAGATGATGCCATTGAAAAGGCTCTGACCTTCTTGAAATCCACTCACCTCTTCGCTTTGGCGGAAAGTTTGGGCGGTGTTGAGAGCTTGGTAGGTCACCCAGCAACGATGACGCATGCCAGTATTCCTAAGGCTGAGCGCGAAGCCAATGGATTGAAGGACAGTTTGATTCGTTTGAGCGTCGGCATCGAGCATGTAGACGATTTGATTGCTGACCTTGAAGGCGCTTTAGCCAAGGTTTAATCGCAATGACAGACCTCGAGATTAAGGACTTGCTGGATTATTGGGCCAAAGAGGTAGAAGAAAATGCATTTGTTGAATTCGATCCTGTTCAAATTCCACATAGATATTCTAGATTGCAAGACATTGAAATTGCTGGATTTTTTGCAGCGATTATGGCTTGGGGACAGCGCAAAACGATTATCAGAAGTGCTCAAAAACTCATGCTTTTGATGGATGATGTTCCTTTCGACTTTATCACGCAGCATGAACCGTCTGATTTAAAGCGATTTCAGTCGTTTGTGCATCGGACATTAAACGGTGATGATGTGATTTCTATGATTTCATTTTTCCGACAGCATTATCAGACTTCACCGAGTTTGGAGGATTTATTTTTTACTCCAACTGTTCTTGAGGCGCCTAAGGGTTCTCAGGTTTATGAGGCTCTTGTAGCATTTCAATCTACGTGGAGCGCTTTTCCGCATTTGCATCGAACCGACAAGCATTTGGCATCGCCATTAAAGGGCAGCGCTTGCAAGCGATTGAATATGTATTTCCGGTGGATGGTTCGACAAAAGTCTCCGGTGGATTTTGGCATTTGGTCTAAGGTTTCTATGTCTGAGTTGTTGTGTCCGCTCGACGTCCATGTGCAACGCATCGCCATTGAAATGGGTTTGTTACATCGCGATAAGTCAGATTGGCAGTCGTGTATGGAATTGACCGACAGATTGCGCGAATTTCGTCCTCATGACCCCGTTTTTTATGACTACGCCCTCTTTGGCATTGGTGTTGCTAAAATGAAAGAAATTATCCGTTAACCGCAGAAATTTCATAAATTCGTAATAATATAAAATCAGCAAAATGGCAGAAAAATTCACTAGCAGTAACTTCACTGAAGTTGTATTGCAATCAGACAAACCCGTATTGGTAGATTTTTGGGCAGAATGGTGTGGTCCTTGCCGCATGATCGGTCCAATGGTCGATGAACTTTCAAATGAATATGCAGGCAAAGCCGTAATTGGTAAATTGAACGTGGATGAGAATCCAGATATTTCAATGACCTATGGTGTGCGCAGTATTCCTACTTTATTGATTTTCAAAAATGGTCAGTTGGTTGATAAAATTGTAGGTGCAGTTCCAAAACAGAACATTGCATCTAAGATTGAGGCACAATTGTAATTTGAAAAGACTTATTAAAAAAGGCCGGCTCGCCGGCCTTTTTTATGACACCTATACCAAATAAATATTATCCCACAGCAAAAGCAATTCAAATTCCTCAAGCGTAAACTTCCGTGCTACTCGAAGAAATCCAATCCTACTCAAATTTTGAACTCTTGGCCAATGCCGCCAAGGAAGGATTCATTGCGGGCTTGCACAAAAGTCCGTTCAGAGGATTTTCTGTCGAGTTTGCCGAACACCGCCCCTACAACCCTGGGGAAAGTGTAAAGAATATTGATTGGAAGTTGTTGGCTAGAACCGACAAAAAATATATCAAGCAGTTTGACGAGGAGACGAATTTAAAGGCCCACATTTGGCTAGATACCTCAGCAAGTATGCGGTTTCCGGAGAAAGCAGAGTCGAAATTGAAATTCGGGACGCTAACGTCGGCTGTAATTGGCGGTCTTCTTCAGCAACAAAAAGACAGTTTCTCATTGGGCCTTTTCAATGAAAGTGGGTTCTATCAAAGAAGTGCTTGCAAAAGTACAAGAGGACATTACCAGCAACAGTTGGCGGCACTAAGCCCACTTTGGATGAATGAAAAATCCTCGCAAAAAATGGCAAATACACCGACAAATCAAACATTGGAGGAAGCCATATTAAACGTAGGTCGACGTCAATTGGTGGTGATATTGAGCGATTTTTTGTGGGGTCCGGCCGAGGCGGTCGCCGAGGCCTCCTTCTGGAAATATATGGCCATGCTCAGATTTCAAAAATGTGAAGTCCTGCTGTTACAAATCCAACACGAAGAACAAGAGCTGAACCTGGATTTTGCATCGGGTAATCGACCAATAAAATTCATGGATTTAGAAACCAATGAATCCATCAAACTTCAACCCGATGAAATTCAAATGGCCTACAAAAAAATCGAATCGGAAAGAAATAAGCAATTCAACGACCAGTGCATTCAGTTGGGGATTGATTCATTCATCGCCGATGTATCAAAACCTATTGAGCAAGCACTCACCGCCTTCTTCGTCAAGCGCTCAAAGCTCCATTAACCGCGGTTAAACAGCAATCGCTGAGGATTATAATTTTCCGTCAATCCACCGTCGTACCCCAACACCCCATTCACCCACACCTTTTCTGGTTGATACGTAAATTGATGTCCTTCCAAGGGCGACCAACCGCATTTGTATAAAAGATCGGATTTAATCACCGCACGATCATTCTTGCCCAACATCACTATATCGGCGGCATACCCTTCTCTTAGGTAGCCTCTATTGTTGATCTGATACAATATCGCTGGGTTGTGGCACATTTTCTCTACCAATCGTTCGATGCTTATTTTACCGGCCACCACATAGTCCATCATCAATGAAAGCGCATGCTGAACCAACGGTAAACCCGAAGGTGAGTTAGAATACTTCCCCTGTTTCTCTTCCCAGGTATGCGGCGCATGGTCTGTCGCAATCACATCAAACCTATCGTCTAGTAAAGCTGCCCACAATGCGGCACGATCCGTTTCTGTCTTAATAGCTGGATTGCATTTGATCAAGTTGCCCAGAGTTTCATAATCCCGATCCGAAAAATGCAAATGATGCACACACACTTCCGCAGTGATTTTTTTCTCAGACAGTGGAATATCATTTCTAAAAAGACGGGTCTCTTTTTCCGATGTGATGTGTAATATATGTAAGCGAGCATCATGCTTCTTGGCCAATTCCATGGCGTATGAAGACGATAAATAACAAGCCTCGGCATCGCGAATGATTGGATGCTGATTTGGAGGAATAGACTCGCCAAATGTAGCCACGGCATCGGCAAACCTCGACTTCACTCGTGTTTCATTTTCACAATGCGTGGCAATTAGAATGGGAGAATGAGCAAAAAGACCTTCGAGTGCATGGGGCTGATCAACGAGCATATCGCCAGTGCTGCTACCCATAAAAATCTTTACACCACAGACAGTATTCGGATTCACTTTTTTGATTTCTTCCAAATTGTGATTGGTCGCACCCAAATAAAATGAATAATTAACCGCTGAATTTGCTGCACCCAAAGCGTACTTTTCTTCCAATAGTAAATTGGTAACGGTTTGCGGATTCACATTGGGCATCTCCATGTAGGAAGTGGTTCCTCCCGCCAATGCAGCACGACTTTCAGTATAAATCGATGCTTTGTGTGTCAATCCCGGCTCGCGGAAATGAACTTGATCATCAATAACACCCGGAATAACGAATGAACCATTGGCATCTACAACATCAGCATTGTCTGCATCGATAGACGCATCAATCCGTTGAATCAAACCGTCTTGAATTAATAAATCCCCTTCAAACACTTTATTGTCTGATACTATACTCGCATTCTTTATTAATATTTTTCCCATACCCAAATTTACTCACTCAAAACATCATTGCACTATTTAGGGGTGTTTATCCTAGCGAAGCAAAGTGAAATTGCCCTGTAACGAACGTTTTTCATTATCACAACCGATCCAATAGGCAATGAAAATATAAACTCCTTCCGAAGCGGGCTTGCCATTGATATTGCCATCCCAGTTCATATCTGGATTGGTAAACTCAGCAATTTTCTCACCCCAACGATTGAATAATTTCACATTATACAACGAACCTTTCACCATATATTGGTTCATCGGATACATATCATTCCGTCCATCGCCATTCGGGGTAAATGCATTTGGCATAAAAATGATCGATGGAAAAGCATCCTTCCGCTTGTTCAAATTCACAGAATCGCGATTTACACACCCTTCCGGATCTTTCACCTTCACCCAATACAAACCACTATCGTAACCGATTATCTTTTGCGATGTAGCGCCTGTATTCCACAAGTAGGCAATCATGCCAGCACCGGCATCCAACGTAGGCATCTCAGACAAACACAGCGATGTGTCGGGCCCCAAATTAACTATAGGATTGGGAAACAACTTGACTTCAATCGAATCCTTTTCCGGGCAATTATTGGAGTTATGCAATTCAACGACAACTTTGCCTGGGGCTGTCAAACGGAACACAGGCCCTGTAACTTCTTTATTCCAAACGATTTTGGTCACATTCGGCAAGGTGATCGTCAATGTGGTATCGATCTTCTCACAATACCTCAAATCCTTACCCATTTTAAACTCATAAGGAAAATTCTTTATCGTAAATGAATCTCTCGTTGAACATAAACCAACAGTCACCTTTACCCAATACAATCCGGGCGTTGTAATATTTGCCGTTCTACCCGATGCGCCATCACTCCAAACAACCGTTGTGTTTCCACCCGTATTAATCTTTGAATCAAAGGTCACCACAACAGACGGACATACCGTAGTATCGCGCACGTCAACCTTCACCGGACTATATTGAGAAACCAGGACAGAATCTAAGGATTTGCATTTGTTCGCAGTCTCACCAATCAAATAGTATTTACCCGTCTTCGTTACATTCGTCAGTCTCGATGTGGCCCCAGTACTCCAGGTATATTTCGCCATACCCGGTGCGCCATAAATATCTCTATTGATTGGATCATTGCTACAAATGGTAGTATCACCAAACGCATTAACAATATCTCTATCAATCGTAATTTTCATTGAATCCCTCCAATAACAAACCTTAGAGTACACATCCAAATAAACCCACCCTTCTAATTTGGTAATAATTGAATCGGTTGTTTGGCCGGTACTCCACTTATAAGCCTCAGCCTTAATATTCGACTTCAATTTCACAGAACCGCCCGGACAAATAATTGTATCCGCCGGCAGCTTGGGTTTCAAAGGCTCAACAACGGTGACATAAGCCAAAAAACTATCCAAACACTTATTCTTGTAGGCATACAGCTTCACTCTAAACTTCCCCGCATGCGGAAAAGTATAGGTTGGACTCGGCAAATTCGATGTATCCGACTTTAAACTATCTATTCCAAAGTCCCAATGATATCGCTGGGCTGAACTACTCTTGTTCTGAAACTTATATTTATATCCGCAAATGAATGTGGGCACAAAATACGATGCCACAACATCAATCACACAACTCTGTACATTGAACTGATAATCTCGCCGGGTAGTACCAATTAATTGGCCGTTTCGATATTCCTTAACCAAAATCCCCACCACAAATTGACCTGTTTTGGTTGGAGTTAATGTCAAATAGCCCGTCTTTGAATCAATCTGCAAAGGAGGATTCCCATTAATTGGATTGGTATCAATATAACCGGCGCCCCAAGTTATTTGGGAGAAAGGCGGCATTTGCAAATCCCCATTGGCTCCTTGATCTGGACGCGGTGCGTTTGAAGTTCCACCGGTAAACGGTCTAAATAACTCATAAACCAAACTATCACCATCAACATCCAATGCACTGTGATCAAATTTTAATGGTGTATTGGTACACAAAAAGTTAGGAGGCAATTCCTTAAACACTGCTGAGTTATTCTCTTTTTTGTTCGATAGCGTCCTCGCATCCGGAATCAATGTCCAATAGTTGGCACCTGTCCCCCCGGGATCCACTAAATTATTAATGGAACCGTTTCTGCAACAGCGCTGAAATGAGATATAATATCCTCCAGTAATGGGAGGTAAAGTAAAAGTGACTTCGTACCAATATTGGTCTACGCAAGCGTTAGGGGCTTGAACGATGCAATTGTAATTGGTTTTTACGACACGCTTGGGACCTTGTCTGCTGATCTGTTTTGGGTAGCCGCCCAACATATTTCTTGTTTGGCCGTTAAACACCCCAATGTATGCGGTTGCATCAGATGAAATGGCCTGTGGATTACCATTCTGACAATCGATATAAAGATCTAAGCGAATTCTGTACTGGTTGCTGCCCAAATACTTATAACCCATCTCCCCGCCTACAATATGCGTGCTTTTTGCCGTACCAAACAGCAAACAAAACAGCACGAAAAAAAAGTAGCGCATTTTCACTTATTCAAAAATAACAAAAATTGGAGCAAAGAGTTGTCAGAATGACAAGTAAATTTTCAATACAACACCAATTGAAAATCAAATCAAATACAATTTTAGATCGCCAGGATCCTCATTGTTAAAAAATACATGCTCTTGCAATGTAGTTGCGATAGAAACACCCACAAAATTTGCCTGAATTGGGTAATCCCTATGTTCGCGTTGTGCTAAAAATGCGGTACGAATAATTTCAAAGCCATGCTCGTACAAATCTACCAACACTTGCATCGCCGTACCACCCGAGTGAATCACGTCGTCCACAATAATAACTGGGGTTGACATCGCCACCATATTCGGCAGAATTCCTTCCCATTTGTAATCCTCCGAGGCGTTAACATTGCCCAATGAAATATTACAATCGGGTAAAATGCGATCCAATTCGTGGTTCAACTCCAGCGCAATCGACATCCCTCGTTCGTTAATAGCCACAAAATACAAATCTCCATGATCGGCAAAAGATTCCGCGATTTCTAAAGCCATCCGTTGAAAAATGACACGGATTTCATGATGATTCTTTAGTTGAGTGCGGGTTGACATGGAGTGGTAAAATTACATTTATGCGGTTAAATCTCCTCTATTCCAAGAAAATTTTTGCGCAAACGATCCAAATATTTCGATTTTTGATACCATTCAACCAACTCATCCAAATTGGGGGATGACGCATCTTTTAATAAATTCAAGGCTACTGTCAACTCTATTTCTGCTTGATCCAACAAGGCTTCTGCCCTCTCTCCCGCCTCTGAATCACCGGCATGTTTTTCATCGATTTCATCGTTCAAACCCATCATTTCAAACAAGAAATCTTTAGGCAATCGATTTTGATTTAGGTCGACCACGTCCATCGAAAGCAGATAGGACCTTACAACGCCGCGAGACGTGCGTAACTCCTCATAAAAACGATTCGCAAGCTCAATTACGTTAATCTCTGAACTATCATCACCTTTCAAATCGGGGTGGCCTTGTCGTTGAATTTCAATATATCGAACCCGAAGTTGTTTGGCATCCAAATTCAAAGACGGCGTTAGCCCAAAAAACTCGAATGCATTTTGCATATTAAATCCCCAACGCTCTAGCGATATCTACCCAGAAGGTAAACGCAACCAAAGAGAGCAAAATAACCATTCCAATCACCTGACCCACATATAATACCTTCTCTGAAACAGGTCGTCTTGCGATGATTTCATACAACAAGAACATCACATGTCCGCCATCCAATGCTGGAATAGGAAGGATATTCATAAACGCAAGCACCAAGCTAAGCATCGCCGTAAGCGTCCAAAAGTTAACCCAATCCCAAGTGCCGCCAAACATCTGTGCAATACCCACCGGTCCAGCCAACGACTTGGAAGCATCTGTCTTACCAGAAGCCACATTACCCAAGGCTTTCGCATTGGCACCGATCAAACCAAAAGAACGAGAAACACCTTTGTTTACCGATTCACCCAGACCATATTGGATGATTTTTTCATCGTTTTCAAAACCTGAGAATTTGGGTTGGAATCCGATGGTAGCATCCGCATTGACATCAACTGTTAACACTGTGGTTTTACCCGTTGTGTCTTTCACTTGCATTTTGATTCTTTGCCCAGCGTATTTTACTAGAGTTTCTTTGAATTCAAAAAACGAAAGAACATCCTTGCCTTCTACCTTTTGGATCGCATCACCCACATCGAATCCCGCTTTGTAAGCATTTCCACCACCGGTAAGTTTACCCACGACAAATGACAAACGAGGTGCGAAGAATGGCATATCTGACTTCTTCGACAGCAACTCATCAAAATTTTCAGGCAATACCAAAGTGGTATCATAATAAGCATATTGAGACGTCGCCGATTGCGCAGAATCAGAAGTAGCAACCATCACCAACTTCGCACGTTGAATATCAATAACCTTTTTATCGGCCATTAAAAAAGAAGGGTTACCAAATTCGGCATCCAAATTTTCTACTTTTTGACCATTTAAAGCGATAATTCTATCCCCCGTTGCAAAACCCATTGAACGCGCCACAGGGCTAGCATACACGCCACCTTTACTGTTAATAGCCTCGTTAGGAATATACGCTTCACCCTGAGAATAGGTCAATGAAATCATCAAGATGATTCCCAATATCAAGTTCACGGTTACACCGCCCACCATTACAATCAAACGCTGCCAAGCTGGCTTACTGCGGAATTCCCAAGGCTGAGGCTCCGACTTCAGTTGCTCGGTATCCAAGCTCTCATCCATCATTCCGGCAATCTTTACGTAACCGCCCAATGGCAACCAACCCATACCATATTCTGTATCGCCGCGTTTAAAACTAAACAACTTAAAGTTCCAAGCATCAAAGAACAAAAAGAACTTCTCGATGCGAATACCAAATGCTCTTGCGGCCCAATAATGGCCAAATTCGTGCAAGGTAATTAGAATCGATAAAGCTAAAATAAACTGTGCGGCAGTAATTAGTATTTCCATGAATGTATGTTTTACAAAGATAGTTTATTCTTTGTCGATGCTCACCAAAATCGGGGAAAACTCTATTCGCTTAGACGAAGGACTTCTCCATACGATGATGCGGAATCCCCACCTCTTCAAACTGATCTCCCACAATGCTATATCCTAACGATAGATAAAAATCCAAAGCCGAATCTCTGGCGTGCAGTATCATATTTTCCTTTCCCATTTCGATGGCTTTTGCTTCTGCCGATGCAACCATACGCGCACCGACCCTATTTCTGCGATATTTATTGGCGACCGCTACCTGCCTCATTTTCAAATCGTTGCCCGATTCAGTAAGTATCATACATCCCACCAACCAGTCGCCATGATTGGCCACCAAATGAATATCACACTTCTCCTCCGGAAAAATCGCGGGATCGAAAACCATCCGCAAAGGCTTGCGCAAAACCTCATGTCGCAACGCCAAGGATTGGATATATTTCACCGATCCCCATTCGATAAATTCAAATTCGATGAATGGCGTATTCCCCATAATATAATCCTTATTTATCCTGAGCTTCACCCACCGCCAAAGCCACCATATTCACAATTTCGCGCACTGATGAACTGTGATGAAGGATGTGAACCGACTTCTTAAATCCTAACAAAACAGGACCAATTGCCTCCATATTACCCATGCTTCTCATGATCTGATACACTGCATTTCCGGTACTCAAACCACTAAATATGAATACGTTAGCCGACTTATCGCCCAACTTATTAAATGGAAATCTTCTGCTTCTCAAATCACCGTCAATCGCATAAACCGGCTGCATCTCTCCATCTACCAAAATATCAGGTCGATCCGCATGTAAACGTTTAACCACCTTTTGCATCATCAAAGGATATTTACCCGCTGAACTACCAAAATTGGAATACGAAATCAATGCGATGCGCGGTTTAATTTGAAACGACTTTACCCGATCATGCACCAATCCAACCATCTCGTAAACAGAATCTTCATCTATATCGATGTTCACCGTGGTATCGGCAAAAAACACAGGTCCTGATTTAGCCATCATAATATGCATTCCCGCCACCCGATGGGTTGTTGAAACCATGCCTATACAATCCAGCGCAGGCCTCAAAGCAATAGGATAATTCCTTGTCAAACCGCTAATAAAGGCATCCGCCATTCCATTTTCAACCATCATCGAACCAAAATAATTTCGATTTCGCATTTGATATTCCGCTTCAAATCCCGTGAGTCCTTTCCTACTGCGCTTTTGAAACAGCATTTCGCCATATTCCTTTAACTGTACCTCCTGCTTTCTTGGGTCGATCATTACCACACCAGGAATCTCAATAAAATTCTCATCCATCATTTTCTGAATGGCCTCTGGATTTCCCAATAAAATCGGTTCGCAAATTCCGTCGCGTTTGGCTATTTCTGCCGCTTTCAAGATGCGAATATGATCGGCTTCAGCAAAAACAACGCGCCTAGGATTGGTTTTCGCTTTGGTCATCAAACGGTTCACGAAGTCATTGTCGATGCCTAATCGCTGACGCAACTGCGCATTATAGCCTTCCCAATCCGTAATCGGGTTCTTGGCCACACCGCTGTCCATGGCCGCTTTTGCCACCGCCGGAGCCACCGTTGTCAGCAATCGTGGATCCATCGGCTTAGGAATGATATACTGCGGACCAAAACTCAAGTTCTTTTCATTGTAGGCCATCATCACACTCTCTGGCACAGGCTGCATCGCCAAGTCGGCAATGGCTCTAACCGCAGCGAGTTTCATTTCTTCATTGATCTCCGTTGCTCTAACATCCAATGCGCCGCGGAAAATGAAAGGGAATCCCAATACATTGTTAACCTGATTGGGGTAATCCGACCTGCCCGTAGCCATAATCAAATCAGGACGCGTTGCCACCGCCAAATGGTAGTCGATTTCAGGCGTAGGATTTGCCATCGCAAAGACAATTGGCTTTTCCGCCATCGACAAAATCATCTCAGGGGTAAGAATGTTTCCTTTGCTCAAACCAACAAAAACATCAGCTGAAACCAACGCATCATCCAATGTATTTAGGTCGCGCTGAGTGACAAACTGACTCTTATATTTATCTAAATCGGTTCTATCGGCACGCAAAACGCCTTTTGAATCGAGCATTACGATATTCTTTTTAACGGCCCCAAGCGACACGAACAATTTGGTACAAGCAATGGCCGAAGCCCCAGCCCCATTCACTACGATGCGAACATCGCTTAATTCTTTTTCAACCAATCGCAGTGCATTGATCAAACCGGCAGCAGAAATAATTGCCGTTCCATGCTGATCATCGTGCATGACTGGAATTTTCAACGCAGCCTTTAATCGCTCTTCAATTTCAAAACTCTCTGGCGCCTTAATATCTTCTAAGTTGATTCCACCAAAAGTGGGCTCCATGGCCTTAACGGTCTCAACAAAATGATCAACATCCTTGCAATTCAGCTCAATGTCGAATACGTCGATGTCGGCAAATATCTTAAACAACACGCCCTTACCTTCCATCACCGGCTTTGATGCTTCCGGACCAATATCGCCCAATCCCAATACGGCGGTACCATTGGAAATTACGGCCACCAAATTCCCTTTTGCTGTGTATTTGTATACGTCGTCTACGTTTGCAGCAATAGCCAAACACGGTTCAGCAACCCCCGGAGAATATGCCAATGCCAAATCAAATTGCGTTTGAGTGGGCTTGGTTGATATTACCTCTATTTTCCCAGGCCTTCCATCGGCATGATAACTGAGCGCGTCGAGCAATTTCTTTTCTGACATATGAGGGCAAAGATAGTCGGGCTTTTGTACATGGACGTTTCGCTTTATGAACGAATAATTTTCGATGTCTAATTTTTTATAACACGTCGGTGTATATTCAATTTCGTAAGTGTGGCTTGGGGGTTTTATCTTTGTAAAATATTATGACACAGTATCGCATAGAACACGACACCATGGGTGAAGTCAAAGTCCCCGCCAATGCATTATGGGGCGCCCAGACCGAACGCAGCAGAAACAATTTCAAAATCGGACCCGAAGGCAGCATGCCCGTGGAAATCATCCGTGCATTTGGCATATTGAAAAAAAGTGCAGCGCGCACAAACCGTGATTTGGGTGTATTGTCGGCCGAAAAATGTGACTTAATCTGTACCGTTTGTGATGAAATCATCGAGGGAAAATTGGACACAGAATTCCCATTGGTAATTTGGCAAACTGGCTCTGGAACTCAGAGTAATATGAATGTGAATGAAGTCATCGCCAACCGCGCTCATGTATTGAGTGGTGGAAAATTGGATGATGAAAAGAAGGTGTTACATCCCAACGACGATGTAAATAAGAGTCAGAGTTCAAACGACACGTTCCCAACTGCAATGAGTATTGCGGTTTTCAAGCAAGTAGTAGATTACACATTGCCTGGGATTCAAGCGCTAAAAACTACATTAAAGCATAAGGCTCGCGATTTTGAAAACATCGTAAAGATTGGTCGCACCCATTTTATGGATGCCACTCCATTAACACTGGGTCAAGAATTTAGTGCTTATGTACAGCAGTTAGAAAACGGTGTAAACGCAATCAACCGCGCTTTGCCTACCGCTGCAGAATTGGCATTGGGTGGTACCGCCGTTGGAACTGGATTAAATACCCCTGCGGGATATTCTGAATTGGTTGCCAAATACATTGCAGAAGAAACTGCGTTGCCTTTCGTGACTGCACCTAACAAGTTTGAAGCTTTGGCGGCCCACGATGCGATGGTAGAATTACATGGAGCACTGAAACGCGCTGCGATGAGCTGTTTCAAAATTGCAAACGACATACGTATGTTGAGCTCTGGACCTCGTAGCGGAATCGGTGAAATCAATATTCCCGAAAACGAGCCAGGCAGCTCAATCATGCCAGGAAAAGTCAACCCCACCCAACCCGAAGCGTTAACCATGGTTTGCGCTCAGATCTTGGGAAATGACGTCGCCATTTCATTCGCCGCTTCTCAAGGACATTTCGAATTGAACGTTTTTAAACCCGTTATCGCTTCAAATATGTTGCAAAGTGCTCGTTTGTTGGGCCAGGCTTGCTTGAGCTTCAACGACAACTGCGCTGTTGGCATCGAACCAAATTTGGACAATATTCAGCGATTGGTAGATCAAAGTTTGATGTTGGTGACAGCCTTGAACACCCATATCGGCTATGAAAATGCAGCCAAAATCGCGAAGAAAGCGCACAAAGAAAATTTGACATTAAAGGAAGCGTCGTTGGCACTGGGACTGTTAACCGAAGAACAATTCAACGAATGGGTTCGCCCAGAATTGATGGTTGGCAATCCAAAGGAAGTGATCAAATAAGACCATGTTCCTACTATCTAAAGAAAAAAAACTGTCGTTGACAACGCCCGTAATCATGGGCATCCTCAATACAACTCCAGACTCTTTCTACGGAAAAAGCCGGGTTCAAACTGAGCAAGAATCTGTAGATCTCGCTGGTGCGATGATTGAAGCGGGTGCTGCAATTATTGACATTGGCGGTCAAAGTACGAGGCCGGGCAGTGAACGAGTGAGTTTTGGCGAAGAGCTAGAACGAGTGGCTCCCGTTGTTAGAGCAATACGTAGGGCCTTTCCAGAAGCTTGGCTTAGCGTAGATACCTATTATAGTTCTGTGGCTTTGGCTTGCATTGGCTTGGGCATCGATATGATCAACGACATTGCTGCGGGCGATAATGATCCAAAGATGTTTCGGACGGTGTTCGATAACGAAGTGGCTTATGTTGCGATGCACAAAAAAGGCAACCCAGAAACGATGCAGGATGATCCTCATTACGATGATTTGATGGGTGAAATTCTTGAGTATTTTAATCAAAAAAAGCAAGAGTATCGCAAAGCAGATTTCGCCAATTGGGTGATAGATCCCGGATTTGGATTTGGCAAAACAACAGAGCATAACTTTCAGCTATTGAATCAGTTGCAAAAATTTAGGCAGTTCAACAAACCATTGCTCGTTGGGATTTCTAGAAAAGGAATGATTTGGAAAACACTCAATGGCACCCCTGAAACGGCATTAAATGGAACCACTGCGCTTCATATGGCTGCTTTGGATCGCGGTGCTAATATTCTAAGAGTTCACGATGTAAAAGAAGCCAAAGAATGCATTGATTTGTTTTTGGCTTTGAAAGCATAATCCTCTTAACTTTGCATCATGCCTGGAATGATTGCACCCTCCATCCTATCCGCCGATTTCGGCAAGTTGTACGATGAAATCGAAATGATCAACCAAAGTGAAGCCGATTGGTTTCATGTGGATGTAATGGATGGCGTTTTTGTACCCAATATTTCCTTTGGTTTCCCTGTGATGAAACCGCTGCAATCAAAAGCCACCAAGCCATTGGATGTGCATTTGATGATTGTGGATCCCGATCGTTATACCAAAGCCTTTGCTGATGCTGGCGCTCATGTGTTAACCGTTCACGTTGAAGCTTGTACACATCTTCATCGCACGCTAACCAACATCCGGAATCATGGCATGAAAGCAGGTGTCGCCATCAATCCTCATACCCCGGTTGAATCGATCAAGGAAGTACTTTATTTGTGCGATGTGGTTTGTTTGATGAGCGTTAACCCCGGATTTGGCGGTCAGTCATTTATCGAAAATACATACGCCAAAGTAAAAACGCTCAAGTCGATGATAATTGCAGCAGGCACCAACACCTTAATCGAAATTGATGGTGGTGTTTCCCTAAGCAATGCCAAATTGTTGACCGATGCAGGCGCTGACGTTTTGGTTGCCGGAAATACAGTTTTTGGCAGTGCAAACCCAACAGGAACCATTACAGAACTCAAACATTTAATCAAATAACGCAACCATTTCTGCGTTAGATACTTGCGTGAAAAAAATCCTATCGCTTTTACTTCTCACCCTTATCGGTGTTGTGGCAAATGCCCAACAAGCGATTCAGCGAGGAAGAGTGATTCGGGATGCATCGCAAAATCAGAGTACTACCTCATCCACTAGCCTTGCCAAAATCAAAATCCGCTTGTCGGATGATTCGCAAATTGGCATCACAGATTCAGCGGGCTACTTCTCCCCTTCCGAAACCTTATTTCCCGGTGATCTCATTTTTGGATATCGCAATGGAGAAAAACTCTTTGGTTACAAATGGCTGAGTCAATCCGACAGTAGCAGCAGTAAATCGAATCAACAAATTGATTTACAAACAATTACACTGGGAAGAGGTTTGGACCTGATTGCTGAAGTCAGAATTAGAATTTCACAAGGCGGACCGTTCTTGGAAGAAATCAAGCCCCAAAAATTGCAACTAAACCCCTCCATGGGCAATGGTATCGAATCGTTAATTAAAACATTCATCGGCGCTTCTTCGGGCAATGAAATGTCGAGCCAATACACCGTAAGAGGCGGGAATTATGATGAAAATTTGATTTACGTCAACGACATTGAAATCCTTAGACCTCAATTGATTAGCAGCGGTCAGCAAGAAGGCCTTAGTTTTATCAATTCTGACCTAGTACAATCGGTAAAATTCAGTGCTGGAGGATTCGGAGCACAATATGGCGATAAAATGAGCTCTGTTTTGGATGTCGATTATATCCGGCCCGACTCTTTTAAAGGCAGTGCTACCGTGGGTACGATGCTCAGTAGCGCCACCATCAGCGGAAAAAAGAACCGCTTTTCAGGCTTCTTGGGCATACGGAATTTCAACAACTCATTGCTAACCAAAACCTTGAATGTAAAAGGGAATTATTCTATGCGATTCAACGACCTGCAAACCCAGGTTACATATAAGGTTCATCGCAAACTTTACATTGATTTCTTAGGGAACCTCGCTAGTAACAATTACACCTTAAACCCCATCAGTCGAAGCACCACTTTTGGTACGATCCAAAATGCATATCAATTAGATGTGGGTATGGGCGGACAAGAATCACTCAAATATCTATACGGCATGGGATCGCTCACTCTGAGGTATACCCCAAACGTTAGAAATGAATTCAAATGGATACTGAATCACACGACCATTGAGGAGCAAGAGATTTTTGATGTGGAAGGTTTGTATTATTTATCGCAATTGGATCGCGACATGGGTTCTAAAACCTATGGAAAACCTCTTAAAACACTGGGTTATGGATATTACATCGACCATGGCAGAAACCGCATGCTGTCGGGTGTGACCCAATTTGCACACATCGGAAAAATCGGAAAGTCAACCGATGCATTTTCTTGGAATTACAGCGTTCGATTAAACAAAGAAAGTGTGGCCGACAAAATCGCTGAATGGTATTACAACGATAGCGCGGGATACAACATCGCACCGTTTGGCAGAATGGAGGACAGCATTCTGTTTGATAACTATATTTTCGCCAAAAACACCTTGAGTTCTTACCGTGGCAAAGCACATATCGCGGGCCAGTGGAGATTGAGTAAACGACAGCAAATTTGGCTTACTTCGGGCATTCGGACCCAATATTGGACAGTAAATCGTGAAATGCTCATAATGCCTAGAATGAGCTTGAGCTGGGAACCCCACAAATCGTTCAATGAACGTCAGCGTTCCGATGCCGCCAAAAAACCCGATGTCCTATACAAATTAGCAATCGGCGCTTATCACCAACCAGGATTCTACAGAGAATTAAGAAACTTCGATGGCCAATTAAACCGTCAGTTACCAGCGCAAAAAAGTTGGCATGTTGTAACCGGATATGAGCGATATTTCTTCAATGGAGGTCGTAAATTTAAATACACGGCAGAAGCATATTACAAAGGGTATCAGGATTTGGTTCCCTACCTTTTCGACAATATTCGGATTCGATATTATGGCACCAATTCCGCTACAGGCTTCGCTTGGGGCGTTGACCAGCGCATTTACGGAGAGTTCACCAAAGGATTAGAGAGTTGGTTTACGCTAGGCATCATGCAGACCAAAGAAAAAATCACATACAGCGATGAGGTGTCAGGCAATTCGGTTACCACGGATTATTTAAGACGTCCTACCGACCGCAGAGTGAATTTGGGTGCGGTTTTTCAGGATCAAATGCCCAACAATCCGAGTTTGAGAGTGAATTTGACCATGAATATCGGAACAGGCATTCCCTATTATTTGGATGGCAAGGCCCGATATACCACAACGCCTAACACAATACCTCCATATCGTCGGGTTGACATAGGATTTAGTAAGATATTTGAACCCAAAAAATACAAATGGGTAAGAAAAATGGGCATGAGCAATGCTTGGTTAAGCATCGACATTTTCAATTTGCTCGACATCAACAACGTAATCGGATATAGCTGGGTCAAAGACCTACAAAACAACCGTTACGGCGTGCCGGATTATCTCACCGGAAGACGCATCAACATTAGACTTTACGGCAGCTTTTAATTGCCACCACCGAATGGGACACTTCCACCGGGCGCAGGTGTAGCACCACCAGAATTCCCTGTACCTGAAGGAGGACTGCCAGCACCGTTGCTCATTGATGCCTTCTCTTCTTCACATTTGGCCAATCTTGCTTTTGCATCATTTAGTTGCACTTGGGCAGATTTCAACTGGGATTGTAAAGAGTTTACTTCCGATGTTTTGGCGGTCAATTTGTCTTGCAAATCTTTTATAACCAATGCCTTATCTTCCATCAATTTTTGACATTCATCCAAGCTCTTTCTACCAGCATCTACTTCCCCATTCAACTCGGTGATGGTCATTTTCAATTTGGCGATCTCTGATTTCAACGCATCCATTAAAGCCATCATATCGGTAGAGCTAGAATTACTACCCGCAGTGGCTAGTTTATCCTCACAGGCTTTTAAATCAGCTTTCATCTGCTTTAGAGACTTCTGGCAATCTTGGTATTCCGCCATAACAGCGTCGTAGGCATTTTTCTTAGATTCCAAATCCACCAATGCTTGATTTAGAGAATCGCGCGTTTTGCTGCAATCATTTCCAGTTGATGCATTTTTTATGGCGATTTCCAATTCGCTGATGCGTTTTTTGGCCGCTTCTAAATCCGACAATGCTTTGTCTAATTGATCTTTAGGAATGCATAATTTCAACTTGGCCTCGAGGTCTTTTGTCTTTGCTTGTTCCGCTGACAACTGCTGTTTGATGTCGGCCACAGATTTCTTCAAAGCCTCTATTTCCGACGTCAATCCGGCTGATTTGGTTCTCTCCGCCGCCAATAGTTGCTCTAGCTGAGCAATCTTATTCTTGTATGGGGTGCAATCCTCAGTAATTGCCACAGATTTAAGCTGATCTTCCAATCGCTTTTTCTCCGCATTTAATAGGTCGATTTGCTTTTTCGCATCCGCCAAAGCATTCTCATTTTTTAATTTATCATTTTCGAAACGTACCCGATCTAGTTCTAATCGGATTCTATCATCTTCTGCTTTCAACCGATCATAATCGCCTTTCCATTTAACCAGATCAGTTTCACAATTCTTGGCCTTGTTACTTGCTTCAACCTCTTTCAGCTGAATGTCGGCAAGTTGCTTTTTCAATGCTTCTTCCCTATTCTTACAGTCATTCAAAGCCTTTTGAGACGCAGGATTAATGGGTGTTGGGATATTTTTATTTACCACAATTGTATCTCGTTTCACTACAGTTTTTAATTCTGTCTTGATAATGGTATCCCGGACGATTTTTATCACAGTATCACGAAAGATCCTGATCACAGTATCACCAACAAATCTCTCTGTAACTTCAACCGGAGGAGCTATACTATCATTATAGATTTCCTCTTCGTCGTATTCGTCGGTGTAACGATTACAATCGCCAATTTTCGACCTGAACCCAAGATAAAAACTAGCACCTTGAGTCCCGCTATTTCTCATGAAATTACCTAATCCCCAAATGTTGTTACTTCCGATAATAATTGGACCAAATCGCACAAAACCGCCCACATGCAGTTGCGTATAGTCGTTGGCTAGGCTAATAGGCATCCCGTACTCGAATCTCTCCCCTTGAAATCTAGGCACGAAGCTCAGAGAGGACGAACGTCGAAGACCAGGCATATCCACCGGCTTCAAACTATGCACCAAATAACCACCCAAGTGCCACTTACCGGAGCGAATATCCATTTGCATATTGAATGCCATGGGCGTGTAGGTGGTAAATGAACGAAGCGAGTTAGCACCCAAATTCTCTGCTGCCGTTCCAATTTGATCAAACGCATTGGGACTGTGGTTCACACTGTTAACGCCATACATCTGTCCAATTGCGAATGCTGAATCCATTTTATGTATACCATTCGTTACACCAATCTGGTAATGAGCACCATCATAAGCGATGAAACCAATATCAGTTAAACTCGCACCAAATTTGACTTTATAGGTACGTTGTAATTCACGTTCACAGTTCGTAAATGACCTCAAATCCATCTTCATTCCCGGTCTGATCTCGTACATAAATCCTAGATCAAAACCCGCACCCACTCCAGACATCGAACCAAATTTCAATCCCAAAGGAGCATTCATCGTGGTGGAAGCAGATTGAGCATCGGTAAACATATAAGCACCATTCAATTGATTGATATACAAATCATTATTTCCTTTATACTGGAGATCCAAACTACTCGCACTCAAATGAGCCGCACCCATACCTATCAATAATTTTGTGGTCGCACCCCACTTAAAAGCAGAGACCCCTTCACGAGCATTTGCATCGCCGACATAAGAACCAAATGAGAAAAAATATTCTTGGTATTTATCTGTGTTAAAAGCAAATGGTGTTTGATTTGTGATGGTTCCGCCTATTTTATTGTCCCATTCCGACCTACCGTATCGTAATATATTCCCTAAATCTGGATTCACCCCCTTGAAATTGAAACCTGAAACCCCTTTTATGCCCAATCCAAAACCAAATTTATTGTAGGCCATAAAGAACATTGATGGTCCATAGGTCTCATTTAAATAATTCAAACTCCAATTCTGATTTTCCGATTTTGGCATCCAAGACTGATCCATGCGTAAACTGCTCGATTCATGTTTCCATGAATTTGCAAAACTGCTTTGAGCATCCAATGACGTGCCCCACCAATTCAAGTAAAACCTTTTTGAATAGTTCGATGCAACGTTTGCTGGATTCATAAACACCGAATAAGGGGTATTCAAATCACCCACTACCAACCCCAAAGGTTGCTGAGCAAAGAGTTGGCCAGCGCTAGAGAAAATCATTGCGAGAATGGCTATTTTTAAGGGGTTGAAATTCATTAGAGTTTTCATTTACGAGCAATAACAAAATTACGGCAATGATAGCAAAATGCCTATCTAACCAATATTATACCAATTTTCATCCCCACAATGATTCAATTTGACGAATGATGTAAATAAACTGTAAAGCGTATCTTAAATTTGAGACCCTTACTATGAAGAAGTTTCTCAAGTATTTTATAACCCTGTTGAGCGGATTTGCTCTAGGCATCATTTCAATTGCTTTGGTATTTGGCATTTTCATCTCTGGTCTCACCTCGCAAATTGGAAATTCAAAGGAAGAAGAATTGTCTGAATCAACCATTCTTAATTTAACTTTAGGAACCGAAGTCACAGAAAGAAGCACCTCTAACCCATTGGATGAAATCATTTCTGCTGCCAGCAATGAATCACCTGCATTGGGGCTAGATGATATTATTAACGGACTAAAGAAGGCCAGTAAAGACAGCCAAGTGAAAGGCATATATATAGATTGCGGTATTTATGGTGGCGGTATGGCCACGGCGGAGGAGATTAGAAATGCAATATTATTATTTAGAAAGTCGGGTAAATCTATTGTGGCTTATAGTGGTTTGTATTCTGAATTGGGCTATTACATTGCATCTGCGTGCGACAAAGTCATCTTAAACCCCCGCGGATTTCTTGAGGTAGATGGGATATCCGCAAAATTTGTCATGTACAAAGGCTTGTTCGATAAATTGGGAGTTGATTTTCAAGTATTTCGCGTGGGTAAATTCAAATCGGCGGTAGAACCTTTCATTCAAAAGGAAATGTCAGAAGCCAATCGTGAACAAGTGACAGCCTATATCACATCGTTGTACAAATTTCAAATCAAGAACATCGCATTAAGCAGAAAACTGCAAATGGATTCTGTTTGGCAAATCGCTATGCAATCCAAGGCGCAGTTACCAAAAGACGCAAAATCGTTGGGCTTGGTTGATGCCTTAGAGTATGAAACAGAAGCGAAGAGCATCGCAGCCAAAGAGGCGAAAATGAGACCGGAAACAGCACATTGGTTCGACTTTGCGAAATATGCAAAAGACGCCGACCCCTATGCTTACAGTGAGAATAAAATCGCAGTGATTTATGCCGTGGGTGAAATTATGCCCGGAAAACAGAATCCAAATGAGCAGATTGGTAGCAAAACCTTTATCGCACAGTTACATAAAGCCCAAAAAGATGCAAGCATCAAAGCCATCGTAATTCGTATTAACTCTCCAGGTGGAAGCGCGTTTGCGAGTGATGAAATGGCCCATGAAATCATTGCATGTAAAAAAGTAAAACCCGTTATCGTTTCTTTTGGCGATGTTTCGGCTAGCGGCGGTTACTACATGGGCTGTGTGGCAGATAGTATTTTTGCCTTACCAAATACAATTACGGGATCCATTGGCGTATTTGCCTTATTACCAAACACAGAAAAACTTTTCGGCAATACCATGGGACTCAATTACCAAACGGTAGAATTGGGTGAATTATCGGCTGGATGGCGCCCTGACAGATCCTTAAGTGCAAAAGAACAAGAAAAAATGCAGTTGATGGTCAATAGCATCTACGATGATTTTATCACCACTGTTGCCAACGGAAGAAAATTAACCAAAGGGAGAGTTTCTGAATTGGCTGAAGGCCGAGTTTATACTGCCGAAGATGCACTGCCATTGGGATTGATTGATGGGCTTGGTGGGATCGACAGGGCCATTACATCAGCGGCAAGGAAAGCGAAAATAACGGAATACAGAGTGGTTAAATTCCCTGAAAATGAAGATTGGTTGAGTCAAATTTTACAAGCCGATGAGGTGAGTAAAGCAAAATTCAGAGCGCTGGCCAAGACTACCGGAATTGATTTGAAGACTCTGCAACAAATCGATCAGATTCAGTACCTACAAGGACCCCAATACCTCCTACCTTGGTCGGTTAAAATGGATTGATCATCGATTGCTACTGAAATTCCGCCCACCACGGAAACTTAAAACACAAAAATAGTTTCCAAAGCGAATATTAATACTTAATTTTGCGCCATATTATGGAATTGGTGCACAAAGTTCAACTTACCGCGGAGCGATTATTCAGTCGTTTCGGTGTAAAAAGTGTCACCATGGACGATGTCGCCAAAGAGATATCCATCTCCAAAAAGACATTATACAAGTGCTTTAGGGACAAAGAAAGCTTGGTTATGTGCACAATCGAATCGCACATGCAGGAAACGGAGCAAGCCATTAGCGACATTATAGCTATTGAGGAAAATCCCATTTATCAATTGTACAAAATCACCCAGTACATAATCAGCAATCAACGTCGTTTCAGCCCTAGCATGATGTACGACCTAAAAAAGTATCATCCCAACAGCTTCCAGATTTTCGAAAAGCATAGGAGCAGCCATATCGTAAATCACATCAAACAGAACATCGAACTCGGAAGAAACACCGGACACTACCGAAACGATTTTGATGCCCAAGTCATTGCTCATAGTTTCTCGATGCTTTCATTCAGTGTATTTGAAAGTTTTGAGCTCAATAACTTAGAAATTCCTCAAAACGATTTAGTCATAGAAATTATCCGATACCATTTACGCGGAATTTCCACCTTAGACGGCTTAAAAATCGTAGATGAAATCGATTGGACAAACAAACCACAGAAAAATTAACATGAAACGCATAGTCATCCTCTCTTTACTCCTCGCCCAATTGTCGTTGCGCGCGCAGGAGGTCAAACAGTTCAGCCTCCAAGAAGCGTTGGTCTTCACGGAGCAAAACAACTTAAGCTACCTAAATGCACAATACGATGTGCAAATCGCGCAGGAAACGGTAAAACAGACCACTTCTTACGGGTTGCCTCAAGTAAGTGCATCGGCGGGGTTCCAACAATATCTAAACATACCTGGGAACTGGGTAAACAACTTCACCAAAACCCCAGGCTCTTCTGCACCTGACTTTATATTCCTGCGTTTTCAGCAAGAGTTTAGTAGTAATGTCGCATTTTCTGTGAGTCAATTAATTTTTGATGGTACTTATATCGTGGGATTGCGTGCAAGCAAAGCATTCATGGGAATGAGCGACTTATTAAAGCAAAAAGCACTACGCGATGCGCAACTCAATGTCGCCAAAGCATACGTAACAGCCGTTTCTACCCAGAAAAACCTCGATTTGATTCAAACAAATATCACCTTGTTAGAAAAGTCGCTTTACGATGTCACTGAGATGAACAAAGAAGGATTTGTTGAATCTCTAGATGTGGACCGACTCACCCTTTCTTTGAGGAATCTTAAATTGCAAAAGGAAAAGTTAGAGAATGCAATACTAATCACAAAAAATGCCCTAAAAATGCAAATGGGATTGTCGCTAGAAACTGAAATTACATTAACTGAAGACCTTGAAAAGTTGGAGAATTCATTGAGTGTTGACGACATTGCCAAGAGTTCATTTTCCAGCAGTAACCGCATCGAGCACAAGTTATTGGAGCAAAGTATCACACTTGGGAACTTAGATAAACAGCGATACAAGGCCAGTTCATTGCCTTCTCTTGTGGGTTTTTATCAAAATCAAAAAAGCACATTGCGCAGTGAATTTAATTTCTTCCAGAGCAACTTACCGGTGAACAATTCATGGGTCCCCTCCTCTGTTTATGGGTTCAACCTTAGAGTGCCAATTTTTGCCGGCGGATTAACACAATCCAAAATTCGCGAAACCAACATAAAAATCGAAAAGGCTAAAAACGACATGGCCAATTTTGATCGATACGCTGCCTTTGAATACACCAACGCAATCAACAGCTACGAAGTCAACATCCAACAAGCGATCAACCAAAAAGAGAATCTCGTATTGGCACAGAAGATATACGACAAAGCGAATTTGAAGTATAAGGAAGGCGTTGGAAGCACCTTAGAAATCATGCAGGCGGAAACAGAGCTTCGCACTGCCAACAACAATTACATGAATGCCATTTACGACTTAGTCATTTCAAAAATCGATTATAGAACCACAACAGGAACACCTTTAAAATAAAAAATCCATGAAACGCAACATCATATTATTCAGTGTATTGGCCACTTTGGCCATCAGCGCATGCGGAGGCAAAAAGACCGCCGAAGACAATAAACAAGCCAAATTAGACGCACTTAAAAAAGAGATTGCCAAATTGCAGTCTGAGGCAAGTGCTCTTGAAAAAGAGATCGATCAAAAATCAGGAAAAACCAATGGTAAGGCCGTTGAAATCACCGAAATCAAGAAGGGTGTATTCCAAAGTTACATCATGATTGAAGGATCAGCCGATGCCAATGAAAGCACCATCGCAACGCCTAAGGTCCCCGGAACCATCGTAAGAGTATTGGTTCAACCGGGTGCAAGTGTTACGGCCGGTCAAGTATTAGCCCAACTCGATAATACCACCATTTCTCAAGGTCGTAACGAATTGCAGCAACAAATGATCTACGTCACTACCCTATTCGAAAAGCAAAAAAGACTATGGGAAAAAGGCGTGGGTACTGAAGTTCAATACCTATCTGTGAAAAATCAGAAAGAAGCGTTGGAGAAAAGCATGAAGACATTGGAAACTCAGATCGATATGTATAACATCAAGGCGCCAATTACCGGAACCTTGGAAAGTGTTGATGCCAAAGTGGGTCAAGCTGTTGCCCCTGGCCTACCCTTGTTCAGAGTAATGAACTTGAGCAATATCAAAATCAAAGCGGATGTTGCTGAATCGTATTCCAAAAAAGTAAAAGCCGGTGATAAAATCAAAATTTTCTTCCCCGATCTTCAAACCGAAATTAATGCGAATATTTCATTTGCTTCTAAATACATCGATCCATTGAATCGCACTTTCCGTGTTGAAACCAAATTGCCTCACGTAGACAATTTAAAGCCAAACATGATCGCGAAGTTGAAAATCGTGGATTATGAAAATTCAAATACCATCAGTGTTAGTTCAAACTGTATTCAAACCACAGAATCTGGAAGTTATGTCGTGATTGCCAAAGCCCAAAGCAATGCAAAAGGTGAGGCCCAAGCATTTGTTGCCGAGCGCAGAACCATCACTACCGGTAAAAGTAGCGATGGCAAAACAGAGATCTTATCGGGATTGAATGAAGGCGATATGGTTATCACAACGGGTTACCAAGAATTGAATAACGGACAATCCATTACTGGTGGCTGGATGTCGGGCAAATAATCCCAAAAAAATGAGCAAATTCAAAGAATTTAAACCCACGAGCTGGAGTATCGACAACAAAACCAGCATTTATATCATGACGATATTTATCAGTATCGCCGGTATATTTTCGTATAATTCATTGCCAAAAGAGCAGTTTCCTGACATCGTTATCCCAACGATTATCGTTCAAACGGTATATCCGGGTTCATCGCCAAAGGATATCGAAAACCTAATCACCAAACCACTTGAGAAGAAAATCAAATCTATCAGCGGTGTAAAAAAGCTAAAAAGCAATTCGATTCAGGATTTCAGTATAGTAACTGTTGAATTCGATACCGACGTCAAGGTAGACTTGGCCAAGCAGAAGGTGAAAGACCAGGTTGACAAAGCGAAGAGCGATTTACCAAGCGATTTAAAAACCGACCCTATTGTTCAAGAGATCAATTTTTCTGACATGCCGGTTATGTATATTAACATCAGTGGAAACATCGATTTGCAGTCATTGAAGCGCTATGCAGAGATCGCAAAAGACAAGATTGAGAGTTTACCGAGCATTACACGCGTTGATATTGTTGGTGCTTTAGACAAGGAATTACAGGTTAACTTGGATTTGACAGCGATGGCAAGTACCGGTTTAACAATGGACGATGTAACCCGTGCTATTCAGTATGAAAACATGCGTATTTCTGGCGGTAATATTGATGTCGACCAAATGCAACGTTCATTGAGTGTGAGCGGCGAATTTAAATCAAAAACGGAAATCGAAAACATCGTGGTTCGCACAGGAACTGGTGCCACGGTATATCTTAGGGATGTGGCCCAGGTGGTAGACGGATTTAAGGAGAAGGAAAGCTATGCTCGTTTGGAAGGTAAAAACGTAATCACCATGAATGTGGTGAAAAGAGCTGGTGAGAATTTGATTTTAACCAGCGATAAGTGTCATGAAATCATCAAGGATTTACAGACCAGTGGAACCTACCCCAAAGAAATGGATGTAGTTTTCACGGGCGACCAATCGGTGAAGACAAGGACAACGGTTCACGATTTGATCAACACAATTATCATTGGCTTCATTTTGGTAACAATGATTTTGATGTTCTTCATGGGTGCAACAAACGCAATTTTCGTGGCCCTATCAGTTCCGTTGAGTTGTTTTATCGCCTTCTTGATTATGCCTACGATTGGCTTTAGCTTAAATATGATTGTATTGTTTGCATTCTTATTGGCTTTAGGTATTGTGGTAGACGATGCGATTGTGGTTATCGAGAACACCCACCGTATCTTTCATAAAGACAAATTACCCATTAAAGAAGCGGCGAAAAAAGCGGCGGGTGAGGTATTCCTTCCTGTTTTGTCGGGTACTATGACTACGCTAGCTCCTTTTATTCCATTGGCGTTTTGGAAAGGTATTGTAGGTAAATTCATGTTCTTCTTGCCTGTTACTCTGATTATTACGTTGCTGGCCTCGTTATTGGTTGCTTACATCATCAACCCAGTGTTTGCTGTCGATTTCATGGAAGACGAGCATGCTGTGGAAGACAAGGCCAAAACCAAAAAGGCGGTTCGCAGAACTACAATCGTAATGGGAATAATTTCGATCCTCGGATATGTAGGTGGCGGATTTGGTACGGGGAATTTCTTCGTGACATTATTGTTGGTTTACCTAGCTCACCACTATTGGTTGAGACATGTGATCGTGAAATTCCAAACCAAAACTTGGCCTTCGGTTCAAAACAAATACGAGAAGATGATCACCTATCTTCTAAAAAAGAACCACGCGAGACAGACAATTATTGCAACCATTGTATTGTTAATTGGATCTTTTGTAATTACGGCAATCCGCAAACCAGGCGTAGTATTCTTCCCGCAAGCGGAACCAAACTTTACTTATGTTTACTTGACGATGCCTACGGGTACGTCGGCCAAACACACCGATAGCATTCTGAAAATTGCAGAAAAGCGCGTTTTCAACACCATCGGAAAAGATAATTCATTGGTTGAAAGTGTGATTTCTAACGTCGCCGTTGGCGCTACCGACCCTCAAAGTGGAGATCGTACAACGGCCGGTAACAAAGCAAAAATCACAGTGGCTTATGTGGAATTTGAAAAACGCGAAGGCCAAAGCACGCTGGAGATGCTCAAAAAAATCAGGGCTAATATAGGAACCATTGCAGGCGCTGAAATCATCGTAGAGCAAGAAAGAAATGGCCCTCCGGTTGGAAAGGCTGTCAACATTGAAATTCGCGGTGACGAGTTTAACTCATTGGTAAAAACAGCATCGGACTTAAAAACGCTTTTGGATTCCAAAAAAATCCCCGGTGTTGAGGAATTAAAAACCGACTTCATCAGTTCTAAACCAGAGATCATCATCAAAATTGATCGTGAACGCGCCAACAGATTCGGCATCAGCACGGCCCAAATTGGTATGGCATTGAGAGGAAGTATTTATGGTACCGAAGCGAGTAAGTTTAAGGACGAGAACGATGACTACCCTATTATGGTTCGCATTAAGAAATTGGATGCTAACAATTTAGATGCATTATTGAACATGAGAATCACTTATCGAGATATGACAGCGGGTGGATTGATTCGTCAGGTCCCTTTGAGCTCAGTGGCTTCAGCGGAATACTCAAACACTTACGGTGGTATTAATCGTTTAAATCAAAAACGCGTAATCACGTTGGCAAGTAATGTATTGCCAGGGTTTGCTCCCAACGGCGTTGTTGCTGATGTTCAGAGTGCTTTGGACGCGTTCGACAAACCATCGGACATTCAAGTCATCATGACTGGTGAGCAGGAAGAGCAAAAGGAAACCGGCGCCTTCTTGGGCAATGCAATGTTGGCTTCTTTGGCGTTGATCTTGATCATCTTGGTAACACAGTTCAATTCTATCAGTAAGCCATTGCTAATCTTAAGCGAAATCTTTTTATCGTTGATTGGCGTATTATTAGGCTTTGCGATATTCAACAAGGACTTCTCTGTTGTAATGACAGGTATTGGAATTGTGGCTTTGGTCGGAATTGTGGTTCGAAACGGGATTTTGTTGGTAGAATTTACGGATTTGCTGCGTGAGCAAGGAGCGACATTAAAAGATGCGATCATTGAAGCGGGTAAAACACGTATGACACCTGTATTATTAACAGCATCGGCGACCATTTTAGGCTTGGTGCCATTGGCAGTAGGATTAAACATGGATTTCGGTACATTATTCAGCGAGTTGAACCCCCATATCTACTTTGGTGGCGATAACGTTGCCTTCTGGGGTCCGTTGAGCTGGACGATGATCTATGGATTGGGATTTGGTACTTTCCTAACCTTGATCTTGGTACCTTGTATGTATTACTTGAATGAGAAGTTTAAGTCAAGAGTATATCGTTGGATGGGTCGCAATTACAACCCAGACACGATGATGCGCCCAGAACCCAAGAAATAATAGAGATATTTACTCAATCTACGAAAAAGGGCGCCCATTGGGCGCCCTTTTTAATGAATTACATATTGAAGCGATTGTGCTTATTCTAACGTGAAGTTATTCTTCTGACGCATCAAACCGCGTGTCCACAACTCTGCAGTGTACTTACCCTTCATCAACTTGCCTGTCAACAAACCTTTTTCCGGGAAATTCCATTTAACTTTTTGCAAGGCACCATCAAACTGAATGGTATTCTTCAAACTGGTTACTTTGCTCTTATCTGTCAACTTGGTGTTGGTAGTCGACAAAACGCCACCGTTAGGATCGATAATTCTGATGGTCACTTCTTCTTCCAAAGGTTGAGTAACCATTGGATTTTCCAACACATCAAACGTCACACGGATTTTATCTACGCCCTTGGCTTTCATGGTTTCGGTCATTACACCTTTCTTATCGAACAAACCAGTCACCAACAATGCACCAAACTGAGGACGAGCCCCTTTGTCTAAACGATCTTTCAATTCAACATTCTCAGACTCCAACGTAGCAGAACGATCTTTTTCGGCAGTTAATTGAGCCACGTAATCGTTTTTCTCTTTTGTTAAGCCTTCTATCAACGCCATCAATTCAGCAACTTTAGCACGGGCTTCTTCCAATTGCTTGCGCAAATCTTCCACTTCTGCTCCACCCTTGCCACTCTTAGCTGCTTTTCTAGAAGCCTTTGTCGATTTCTTAGCACCATCACCGCTGCCGGCAGTTGCGCCATCACCTGAAATACCATCGGAGATTTCTCTTCTCAAACGATAAATTTCCTGCATTGCAGCAATAACCCTTGGGTTTTTGTCGCTCTCCAACTCTTCCACCTTTAAAACCAAGGTTTGATTTTCATTTTGGAAAGTTTGAATGACCAAATTCAAAGAATCTTCCATTCGGTTTAACTCAATTTGCAAAGAATCTTTGGCCTTCATTACAGCCACTTTGTTTTCCAATTCTTTGTCACTTTTCATTTTGTTGAGATACAAAAAAGTATTACTTCCAAGAGAAGCCAACAACAAAATCACGAGTACTACGGTTAATGCGGTCCTATTCATACAATTGCAAAGTTAAATAATAATTCAAATATTCCACACCTTTTGCACAATTCGCTTAATCGCAAACTGACAATTATTGTTTTTTCAATGTATTCGGGCGCTGATTAATCGACATTAAACGTTGTTTCGGATCAATCAAAAAATACTGAGGCATGGTCTGTAGTTTCAGCTTTTCAGCCACTTCAGATGAACAGAACCCCTGAATAAATTGGGTTTCGTATCTCTTATTGTATTGATAGACATATCTTCCGCCTCCGCCATGATTCAAGCACACAATTTGAATACTATCGGGCAAATTCCTAGATAAATCGTGTAATTCAGCACTGTCGTTGATATAATTCGGATTATCGGCATTCCAAACCACAACGTAAGTATACTTGCCTTTGAAAGTCCGAATAGAACGGCGATGTACCGGATTCTCCTTTAGTTTGCCGGGCTGGTATTTGCCTTCAATTAAACAAAACTTGAACTTGGGCAATTTCTCGCCAATCAATAAACTCCGACTCCCCTTGATTCCCACATTTTTTATTTTTCGATGCGAAATCGCCCATATCCCGTCCTTACTTTGATTGACATTTTCTATCAATTGGGCCTGTCCTAACCAATCCACGATTAATCCCGGATGATAATCCCATGCATTGCTGCTACTGAATTCACCACGATTGTTGCCCACAATTACTTTGTCGATTCCAATGTCGTTGTACAACCCATTCAGATTGACATCCTTCACTGCCCAATACAACGTATCGTTTTGAATGGAGTTATTGATTTTCTCCCCTCCAAACCAAACAGCTTTACGATGTTGCCTAAAACTTACATTGCAACCCAAATATTCTCTACGTCCGCAAACCAAGGCAATGGCATCGTCATACATTTTTTGGACCGACCTCAATTCTCCCGGCATAAATTGATTAAATCCCACAGCCATACCATTCTGCGTTGTATCTAGCAAAATAAGGCTCTGACTAAAAACGCGGTCTCCGTCATTCAGCTTAGGCAATGTCAACTTCATGGGAAAATACCACTGCGCAGGTCCATCATCCGTTAAATCAAAATTGTGATTCAAATCAACCCATATTTTGGTTGCGCGATACCGCATATTCATTGGATTATCAACCAAAATCAATGTATGAGTTGGCAATAATCCAACGCCATGGTGGTGTGGCACAAAACCGTAAGCGTGTTTAATTCCGCGGGTTAAACTATCCTGGGTAATCATCACCTTCCACGCAAGCAATGGCATCCCCGTATAATCTGCCGAAAGGTCGATGGGTTGAATAATGCTGTCGTTTGTGAGCGAAAATAAAGGCAAAACATCAATCAAATGATTGATTTCATTATCTGCCCCACGCTGACTCAACGCAGTTACAACCAATTTTGAATGCCCTATTCCTTTTGACTTGACACCTTCCCCACGCGATGAAGGCGCGGCCGGATTTACCGGGTTTTGATTTTCCGCAGATTGCGAAAATGCGTAGTTATTAGGTAGCCCCAGGGCCAAAAAAATGACAATCAACGAATAAAACCGTTGCATGGGCCACTGCATTTACTTAGTCGTGAAACGCACAATAATGACAATCAACGCAATTAGAAACATCAAAATCGAAATTCGATTCATACCGTGCATCATACGCAAATTGAAAGTGCTTTTTACTTCCGTTTGTTTACGAAAGGTGAGGTAGGAAATCAATTTTTGAAAAATCATAGCTAACAAACTTAAGATAAAAACCGTGTTATTCTTTCCCTGTTTCCGACTTTTCCTTCAACACACCAAACACATCGATAGGATCTTTCACCTTTTTGTCGGTGAGTGCCAAATCTAAGACTTGCAGCATATTATTGACATAATGAAACTCTAAACCTTGCAAATATTGAGCAGGGATATCGAGAACATCCTTCTTATTTTGCTCACACAGGATCACTTGCGTAATTCCAGCTCGTTTGGCCGCCAAGAGTTTCTCCTTAATTCCGCCCACTGGCAACACTTTGCCCCGCAAGGTAATTTCTCCCGTCATCGCCAACTTATTCTTCACCTTATTCTGTGTAAACAACGATGCGAGTGATGTCAAAATCGCTATACCCGCACTCGGTCCATCCTTAGGTATTGCACCGGCAGGAAAATGGACATGTATATCCCAGTAATCGAAGACTTTTGAATCAATTCCGAGGTATTCTGCATGGGCTTTAAGGTAACTTTTCGCAAGCATCACACTCTCTTTCATCACATCGCCAAGCTGACCGGTAATTTGTAGTAAGCCTTTTCCGCGTGAGAGTTTGCTTTCCACAAAAAGTACAGAACCACCCATCGGACTCCAAGCAAGACCCGAAACCACCCCTGCTGTATCGTTGTTTTCATACATTTCAGGTTCCAATTTCTCAGCACCCAAAATCTCTTCCACCTCAGATACGCCAATTTGCTTTTTGATCGGCTCCTCCATCGCAATGGATTTAGCCATAAAACGCGCCAAAGCGGCAATTCTCTTATCCAACGAGCGAACACCACTTTCTCGGGTGTATTGTTCGATGATCAACTCCAAAGCCTTGTCGGTCACTTTAAATTGATTGGCCTTCAGTCCATGCGCTTTTCGCTGCTTAGAAACCAAATATTTCTTGGCAATTTCGATTTTCTCTTCGATGCTATACCCATGAATTTCAATGATTTCCATACGATCCAACAACGCAGGCTGAATGGTATCTAAATTATTGGCAGTGGCCACAAACAACACCTTACTTAAGTCGTAATCTAACTCCAAGTAATTGTCGTAAAAGGCAGAATTCTGCTCAGGATCCAACACCTCCAACATCGCACTAGATGGATCGCCTCTAAAATCTCGGCCCAATTTATCTATTTCATCCAATACAAAAACGGGATTAGATGTTCCTGATTTTTTAAGATTTTGTAAAATCCTACCTGGCATCGCACCGATATAAGTTTTACGATGACCTCTGATTTCTGATTCATCGTGCAAACCACCCAAACTCATTCTCACATATTTGCGTCCCAAAGCACTTGCGATACTTTTACCCAAGCTGGTTTTACCCACACCTGGAGGTCCGTATAAACAAATGATAGGAGATCTCATATCGCCTTTGAGTTTCAATACGGCCAAATACTCCAAAATACGTTTTTTGACTTTCTCCAATCCAAAGTGGTCGGCATCAAACACTTTTTGGGCATGGTGAATATCAAAATTATCGCTTGTCTGCTCATCCCACGGCAAGTCCAACATCAGTTGCACATAATTAAGTCCAACCGAATAATCAGGAGAGGCCGGATTTACTCGCATCAAACGATCCAATTCCTTATTGAAATGACTATGAATGTCTTTATTCCATTTTTTCGTCATCCCTTTCTCACGCAAATTTTGTATTTCTTTATCTGGTGTATCACCCCCCAATTCTTCTTGAATCGCTCTAATTTGTTGATGCAAAAAATACTCTTTCTGCTGCTTGTCCATGTCTGTGCGGACACGACTCTGAATTTGATCCTTCAATTCCAACATCTGCAACTCTTGGGTGACGTGCGACAATACTTTCGTAGCGCGCAATGCGGGATCCAACATCTCCAATAAAGCCTGCTTTTCGGTTTGGGCGATGTTTAAATTACTAGAGACAAAATGTATAAGAAAGGTACGAGAATCAATATTACTGAGCGCAATGGAAGCTTCGCTGGGAATTTGTGGTGAAAGATGGATAATCCGATTCGATAGATCGCGGATAGAATCGATGGTTGCTTTGTATTCTTTCGATTCTTTAATAGGCAAATCTGGCAGAGAACTCACTTTTGCCTTGAAATAGGGTTCACTTTGAACAAACTCGTCGATTTTAATTCTCCGTTTTCCTTGCAAAATAACGGTAGAACTACCATCGGGCATGCGCATCATTCGGATGATCTGAGCCATCGTGCCTACTGTAAATAGGTCATCGATTTGAGGATCTTCAACATCTGAATTCTTTTGAGCAACAACGGCAATGATTTTACTCTTTTTATTGGCTTCGCGAATCAGCTTGATGCTTTTATCACGCCCAACTGTTATGGGGAAAATCACCCCTGGGTAAAGTACAGTATTTCTCATCGTGAGCACCGGCAATTCGGCAGGTACCTCTAATTTGTTACTTTCCTCCTCCTCGTGCTTGGAAAATAGTGGCAAAAACTCTGGTGCGTCTTCAAATCCCTCTGAATCTTGATCACCGCTAAAAAAAGTCTCTTTGTTTTTGAACATTGCAACACCGTTAATCAATGCTTGTGCCAAATATTGGCATTGTCTGAAAATAAATCAAAAGATTAAAACCTATGACAATTTGTCGGGAATTGAAAATACATTAAAAACTGCTTGGAAAATTGCGATTTTTCTTGAAATTTGCGTAACAAACAAAAAAAATATGAAAATCAAACATCTACTTTTAGCCCTTGCTCTGCCCGTTGTTGCCTTCTTTGGCTCATGCGGTGGCGATAGCAAAGATCCAAAACCTAGTATTTCTTTAACCGCAGGTGCAAAATATGTTAGCGGCGACATCTCTGTAATGAGCGATTCTTTGTTGTCTTTCAGCATAGCTGCAACTTCTGGTTCAGGTAACTTGTCTGGTATTAACGCCAATTATTCTGTTAATGGCGCGGCAACAAAATCTTTCTTCGATTCTGCCGTAACAGGAAATGCTGTAAATTGTATCGTTAAAACTCGTTTGGCTGGTAGCGTAGACGATGTGGTTGTTTTCAACTTTACTGCAAAAGATGCCAACGGACAATCTACCACTACTAGCATCAAGATTACTGTAATTCCTCCAACAGTGCCACTTTTGGGTTTCCAATCACAGTTGGTGTACAACACAAATAACACAGGATTTGAAGTTGCTTACGACTTAAACAAAGGCGTTGGATTACTAAAGGGTGCTTCTGCTACCCTAAAAGATTTGATGGATATGAGTACCAGTGCGATGGCTCAATTCTCTAAAATCTGGGGCTCTGATAACAAAAGTAAATTTGTAAAAGTTTCTTCAAACGACTTTACCAATGCCTCTACTACAACCTATTTGTACAATCTTTGGAAAGCAAATAGTGCTACAGCAACTTCTCAAACTGCAGTATTGGCTCAGGGTGATGTATATTTGGTTAAGTCAGGTCAAGACATCCCTTTCACCCTTTACCTTGTTAAGGTTACTAAAATCCAAGATATAGCAACGATTGGTAACCACAACGACTACATTGAGTTCAGTTACAAGAAGATTGATGACTAATCAATAAATAAACATTTAACTTTTGCAAAAACCCCGCATTCGCGGGGTTTTTTGTTAATAATCGCAACAAAATTTTGTCGTATTTTGTAAATCGTGAAAAAGATAGCAGTTCTCACATCCGGCGGCGATGCCCCAGGCATGAATGCATGCATCCGCTCTGTCATTAGAGCCTGTGCCCACTATGATTTAGAAGTGTTTGGAATCCACAGAGGTTACCAAGGGTTGATTGAAAATGAAATCCACCCAATGACAACCAGCAGTGTGGCCAACATCATTCAAATGGGGGGCACGATTCTAAAAACAGCCAGAAGCATGGACTTTATGACACCCGAAGGGCGTAAAAAAGCGCATCAGAATCTCGTAAATCTGGGCATTGAAGGCATCGTTTGCATAGGTGGTAACGGAACTTATACCGGAGCCATGATTTTTGAAAAGGAATTTGGTATCCCTAGCATGGGTTGTCCCGGTACAATCGACAATGATCTTTGGGGAACAGATGCCACCATTGGTTACGATACTGCAATCAATACAGCCATGGAAGCTATCGACAAAATCAGAGACACCGCCGATGCACACAACAGAATCTTCTTTGTGGAAGTGATGGGTAGGCATTCAGGACATATCGCTCTCCTATCCGGTATTGCAGGTGGAGCAGAAGGTATATTCATCCCTGAACGCGGAAACGAATTTGACGATATCGTGCAGTTGTATGAATCCAAAGCCCGTAAAAAAGAATTTAGTATTTTCGTTGTTGCCGAAGGTGATGAGGAAGGCCGCGCCTATGAAATTTCTAAACGATTCCAAGCCATTTACCCCGAAACTGATTGTAGAGTAACCGTTTTAGGACACGTGCAACGCGGTGGAAGGCCTACCGCAAACGACAGGATACTCGCTTCGCGTTTGGGAGCACATGCAGTAAAAGCACTGATCGATGGTCGCAAAAATGAAGCTGTGGGAGTTGTCAATAACGACATAAAATTCACTTCATTCCAAGAAGCCATCGAACATAAAAAGGACATTCAAGACAACTTGTGGGTCCTAAACACAATCATCACCCGATAATCACATCAACCCAATATCAATTATGATTACTCACCTGAATATCAAGAATTACGCGCTTATCAAAGACCTTGATATTGAATTCCAAAAAGGTTTTACGTCAATTACGGGTGAAACAGGTGCTGGAAAAAGTATTTTATTGGGTGCCATTGGATTAATCATGGGCGAACGCGGTGATAGTTCCGCAATTCTCGACCCGTCACAAAAATGTATTTTAGAGGCCTCCTTTGACTTGTCGAGGCTAAACTTAAACGAGGCATTCGAAGAAAGGGACATCGACTTCAACAATCATTGCACCATAAGAAGAGAATGGAGCCCCAATGGGAAAACCCGTTCTTTTATCAACGAATCGCAAGTCACCGTTTCAGAATTGAAATGGCTTGGTCAACAATTGCTAGAAATACATTCTCAACATACAGGACTGCTGGTTACCCAATCCAATGAACAGTTAAAACTGCTCGATGCGTTTTGTGATTGCACCGACTTGTTGGCCGACTATCAGCACACCTACTATGAGCATCAAAAAGTAGCCCTCGCCTTAAAAACAGCGTTAGAACAACTCTCGAAAATCACGCAGGACACCGAATACAATGGTTTTTTGCGAAAAGAACTAGAAGATTTCAACCCCAAAATAGGTGAAGAAATCGAGTTAGAAAGTGCTATTGCCTTGCTTAGTCAGGCCACGGATTTGGAAGAAATGTTTGGCAAAATAGACATGGCGATGGATGGTTCTGAAAATTCGATTGTCGACCAACTTAACGCAGTGAAGTCGGAAATGAAGGGATTCTCAAGCATAAACCCGCAATTGGGAGGCATTTATGAACGATTTATGTCGCTCGCGGTAGACGCAAAGGAACTCGCAAGGGACCTCAGAGGAATCGCCCAAGGCATCGAAAGCAACCCTGAAAAACTGCAAAATTCCAACGACCGATATTCTCAATTGCAATCGTTATTCCGCAAGCATAATGTCGATTCGTCCCAAGCCCTGAAAGAGAAATTAACATCATTACAAAGCGAGCAAGCAGGAGAAACCGTACTCCAAGAGAAAATCGGCGAATTACAAGAGAGCACACTCAGACTACAATCGGATAGACAAATCAAAGCCAATTCACTGCATAACAAGCGATTGAGTGGCATTGAAAGTTTGTGTTCGCAAGTAGTGCATCAATTGGTGCAATTAGAAATGCCATTTGCTCAGATGCAAATTTATATTTCCCAGACTGAATCGAGCTTTAATGAAACAGGAAATACGCAAATTTCGATGCTTTTCTGTGCCAACAAAGGTCAATCGCCAATGCCCATCGAAAAGGTAGCTTCGGGTGGTGAAATTTCTCGACTCAATTTCTGCCTCAGAACTTTGATTGCCGACCTCAAGCAACTCCCTACCCTCATTTACGATGAAGCAGACACGGGCGTTAGCGGAGAGGTTGCCAACCGACTTGGTTATTTGATGCGCACTCAGGGGAAGAAACAACAAATCTTAGCCATCACACACCTACCTCAGGTCGCAGCGGCTGGAAATCAACAGTTATTTGTGTACAAGGACAACCAAGCGGCCATCAGTGAAACCAAAATCAGACCCCTAGATTCAGATGGCAGAATTTTGGCTTTGGCAGAAATGTTAAGTGGCAAGAACCCAAGCGAGGCGGCAAAATTGAATGCCCGTGATTTACTAAATATCTAAACCCAAGCCTTTTTCCTGCTCGGATTCATATTTCTCGTAATTCACATCCACATCGGTGGATCCCAATTGAGCGGCTGTAGTTGCCAAAACATCGCATCGTTCATTTTCCTTGATACCTGCGTGACCCTTAACCCAATAAAACTTTGGCTTGTGTTGTTCGTATAACGGCAAAAACGCTTGCCATAAATCGACATTTTTGACCTTCTTCCAACCCTTTGCTTTCCATCCAAACAGCCATTTCTTTTCGATGGCATCGCAAACATATTTGCTATCGGTGTAGACTTGAATGGATAGTCCGGGCGACTTAATATGTTTTAGGGCCATGATCACGGCCAACAATTCCATGCGATTATTGGTGGTTCTTCGAAAACCGCCCGACAGTTCTTTTCGGTATTGGGCATGCATTAAAACTGCTCCATATCCACCGGGTCCGGGATTTCCCAAAGCCGCGCCATCTGTATAAATGATTATTGGCAACTCCACACAACAAAGTTAAGTCGGTCGCGTATTTTTGCACTATGGAGGCAGAAATTATTACCATCGGCGATGAACTATTAATCGGTCAGACTGTGGATACCAACAGCGCATATCTCGGTCAAAAACTGGGAAGCATTGGTATTTCAATTTCCCGAAAAACTGCCATCAGCGACAATGAATCTGCCATTTTACAAGCCATTGAAGAATCACAATCTCGTTGTAACATTCTGATTATTACAGGTGGATTGGGCCCTACCAAAGACGATATCACCAAAAAAACACTTTGTAAATACTTCAATTGCGGCAATCGAAGAGACGATTCAGTGATCGAACATTTGGAGAAAATTTTTGCTCAACGCGGCCGACAACTTCTAGACACCAATTTGGTCCAAGCCGATTTACCCGAAGCCTGTGTAACCCTCCATAACGCAGTAGGAACTGCCCCAGGGATGTGGTTTCATCAAAACAATAAAATCCTTATCTCGTTGCCAGGGGTTCCGGTGGAAGTGTATCATTTGATCGAAGAGCGGGTGTTACCCAAATTGCGCGAAACGCTAGAATTGCCGATTGTAGAACATCGAACATTGGTGACATTGCAAAAAGCGGAAAGTCTGCTATCCAAAGACTTGGAAGAATTCGAAAAAGCCCTGCCAAAGTCGTTGAGCCTCGCCTACCTGCCCAACTTCAACATGGTTAAATTGCGACTTTCGCAAAAAGCCAATAGCACGGAGGAACTCATCATCGATGATTATTTCGAAAAACTAATAGCAACGATTCACGACGATGTCTTTTGTTTGGGCGATAAAGATCCAGCAACACATCTGTCGGAGTATTTGATTAGAAAAGGCATCGCCTTCACCACAGCAGAAAGTTGCACCGGTGGTTTCATTGCCAACCGATTAATGCAAACACCAGGCATCTCATCTGTTTTCCCAGGCAGTATCGTCTGCTATTCTAACGATGTCAAAATTTCCGAACTGGGCGTCGACCAGGCCATTATCGAAGAATTTGGCGCCTTCAGCGAACCCTGTGCACTGGCCATGGCAAACGGCGTCCGTGCCAAATTCAATACACAACTAGCCATATCAACAACAGGCATCGCCGGACCCGATGGTGGAAGTAAAGAAAAACCCGTTGGCCTAGTTTATATCGCAGTGAGCACAGAAACCCATTCCATTTGCAAGAAATTTAGGCTCTTTGGGAACCGCGAACAAATCATTCAAAGAAGCAGTAATGCTGCCATTTGGATGGTGAAACAGGTGTTAACAATTCCCTTATAAACATTAGCCCAAATCAGTCGGTTTGGATGGCAGACTAGGGGAAATTTCAGTACCTTTGTGGAAGATTCATGACTGAAAAAATCCTCATTCTCGACTTTGGTTCTCAGTATACCCAATTGATTGCGCGCAGACTGCGTGAATTGTTCGTTTATTGCGAAATCCACCCTTACAATCATATCCCAGAATTGACATCCGACATCAAAGGAATCATTCTTTCTGGAAGTCCATGTTCGGTAAATGAAACCGATGCACCCATGGTTGATTTGGAAACCTTAATGGCCCACGGACCCTTGCTAGGTGTTTGTTACGGTGCACAAATGTTGGCCAAAGAATTTGGTGGCGTGGTATCTCGCAGCGATCACCGGGAATACGGCAGAGCCATGATGCAAAGAAGCGGCAATGAAAATGACCTACTTACAGGTTTAAGCAACGAGTCCCAAGTTTGGATGAGTCATGGTGATACAATTACCGCGCTACCTAACAATGCGAGAGTAATCGCCACCACCGAATCAATTCCAGTGGCAGCATTCGAATTAGACAGCGCCAATCCAGTTTTTGGTATTCAGTTCCACCCCGAAGTGTATCACAGCACAGAAGGATTGGCCCTATTAAAGAATTTCGCTTACTCAATTTGTGGTTGTGCCGGCGATTGGACTCCGGGTCATTTCATCGATGAAACCGTTGCTAATATTCAACAGACCGTTGGAACCGACCAGGTAATCCTTGGTTTATCGGGCGGTGTTGATAGCTCTGTCGCTGCGTTATTACTCCACAAAGCCATCGGAAAGCAGCTACATTGTATATTTATCGATAACGGCTTGTTGCGCAAAAACGAGTTCGCATTGGTTCAAGACGCATACAAGCAATTGGATTTAAACGTGATTGCCGTTGATTCATCACAGCAGTTTTACGATGCGTTGAAGGGTCTTACCGATCCTGAGGACAAGAGAAAAGCCATCGGACGTGTATTTGTAGAGGTTTTCCAAGAAGAGAGTCTCAAAATCAAAGATGCCAAATGGCTTGCGCAAGGAACCATTTATCCTGATGTCATTGAAAGTGTAAGTGTTAAAGGCCCAAGTGCAACCATCAAAAGTCATCACAACGTTGGAGGATTGCCCGAAAAAATGAGTTTGAAAATCATCGAGCCATTGCGCAGCCTTTTCAAAGACGAAGTACGCAGAGTGGGCGATACGATGGGTTTGCCGCATGAGATCTTACACCGACATCCATTCCCTGGACCTGGATTAGGCATTCGTATTTTGGGTGATATTACCGAAGCTAAAGTGAAATTATTGCAAGAAGCGGATTGGGTTTACATGGAAAAATTGCGCGAATATGGTTGGTATGAAAAAATCTGGCAAGCCGGTGCAATTCTATTGCCAATTCAAAGCGTTGGTGTAATGGGTGATGAACGGACTTATGAGCAGGTTGTGGCCTTGAGGGCTGTAACAAGCACGGATGGCATGACCGCCGACTGGGTTCACATTCCCTACGATATCTTGGCCGATATTAGCAATAGCATCATCAATCGTGTGAGAGGCATCAACAGAGTGGTCTATGATATCAGTTCTAAACCGCCAGCAACCATTGAATGGGAATAATTGATTAACTTACACTAAAATCCATGCATCGCAGAATAGCAATTTTGACATCAATCAGCAAAACCAAGGTGAAAAATCTGTGTTTGTATATCTGTTTGATGTTGGCTCATTCGCTGCTGCAATCCCAAGACTCAATTAAAGGCCGCGCCATTGAAGGTGTAAATCCCGTTCAAACCCAAGGACCATTAAGAATCGGCATCGCACTACCCTTTCATGCCAGCGGGGTGAAACAAAATGCCCTGAGCGATGCGATGCTTGATTACTACTTGGGACTAAAACTCGCATTTCAAGAATTAGAGGCCGATGGATTCAAAGCCAATGTCAGTGTTTTTGATACAGAGCCTACCGATAGCATCCCGCTGAATCAGTTGGCGATTAAATCGATTGCGGCGAATAAGAACTTCATCGACAATAACATCATTATTGGTCCGGTGTACGAACAGAATTTCAAGGATTTAATTTCTTCTCCTGCCGGCAGCTGGGTCAATTCGGCGGGCAACAAACCAAATCTAGCCTCGGTATCGGCGAATAACACAGTAACAGAGATTGTCGCAAGTAGTCCGCAGTTATGGATTTCACCGCTCACCTATATCAAACCGAAATCGCAAAAAGGGTTAACTACGGGGCCGTTTCCGAATATCAATTTTTTCATCAACGATACGCTGCGATATAAATCAGTGGCGAAAAATGTCGTTCGCATGTTCCCAAAGCATCGCATTTGTTTAATCATAGACGCTGGCAAATCGAGCAAGCCAAAGGCATTGATTTATAAGGCTTCAATGGCGAAATCCACCACCAAATTGATTTCAATTCACACGATGAAAGAGGGTGTATTGACGCCGGCTCTGCCAAAACGAGATAGCTTATTGTTGGTGGCCTGTACCGATGACGTCGCGGTGAGAACACCCCTAGAAAAACTCCTAGAAAAACGTCAGCAATGCTGGTTGATCGCAGATTTGAGTTGGTTTGAGGACAAGCGATATTACAGTGGATTGAACGATGAAATCTGTATTTATCCTACGGTGAACTTTACGGATTTTCATGACACGGCAACGTTACATTTCTCCAAAAAATTCTTTGCGACGTACGGTAGTGAGCCAAGTCGTTTCGCCTTCATTGGATACGACCAGGGTGCATATGTGGGTTTAAGTGCGATGGCTTTTGGTCCCAATTTCGTTTCTTCTTTGCCCGATGCTACTTTTGAAGGGTTGATCAATTCGATACACATTCGCGGTGGTGGATCAGCTCCCTATAACGACGGGATTCGATTTGTTGTGATATACGAAGACACCCCACACCTATTCAATCAATAATGCTCTACCGGCTTTTTGTTCGATTCAAAAAAACGGCTGGGGAATTACTTACACAAACGAAATGACGGCTATTTTTCCATATATTTTTTATCAAAATTGCGCCACTTTATTGTTTGAGTACGATGGCGGCACTCCATTTCATTTGTATTTGAAATCATGTTTTAAGGAGAATAAAAATTGGGGCAGCACGGATAGAAAGCGTTACAGGAGTGCCTGTTATTACTTCTGGCGAAACGCCTTCGGCGTTTCGCGCCAATCCCCGGAAATCATTCTACAATGGTTGCAAACCCATTTCACACCTGAGATGGAAAATCTGGAATCCAATTCCAACTATAATCCCTATCAGTCTTTAGAACAGCATTTAAGCCAAAACATCACCACAGACATTCTCACGCCTTGGTTTATCAAAGAACCACTTGTGTGGCTATCGAATGGTAACATTACGCTCAAAGGGCTCCAAGGACAATTAATCAAAGCGGGAATCACCATCGAACAGACAAATGGCAACGCCATCGCTGTATCAGGTCAAGTCAATCTGAATCCATGGGTAGATAACGGAAATGCCTACATTCAAGACATCTCTTCTCAAACCGCTATGGATTGGACAACCCAGCCCATGGCCGCATACTGTCACGCCAATAGCGATGTTTGGGACTGCTGCTCCGGTGCCGGAGGAAAATCCATTTCTCTACTAAAGCAATACCCAACTACCAAACTCACCTGCTCTGATGTAAGATCCAATATTCTAGAAAACCTCAAGCAGCGATTTCAATTACTTGGTCTCAAGCAACCCAATGTATTCATCGCTCCATTGAACGGATACAACGACAGCCTTAACAGCACGGATTCAAATCAGACATACAATGTAATCCTGGCCGACGTCCCTTGTTCAGGAAGTGGAACCTGGCGTAGAAATCCAGAAAATCTTCATTATTTCGACCCTCGAACTATAGAGCAATTTGCGGACAGGCAGTTGAGCATCATACAAAACGTATTGCCTAGCGTTGCCGTTGGTGGGTATCTCGTATATCTCACTTGCTCCATATTTGCAGCAGAAAACGAAAATATCGTCAAGCAAGTACTGCAATCAAACGACAATATACAGTTAGTATCGGAAGAATTTTGCGGTGGAATAGACCTCCAGGGCGACTTTATATATCGCAGCGTATTACAGAAAGTGAATTAATAGGAATCGTAAGCCCATTTGAGGTAAATACTACCCCATGTAAAGCCACCACCAAAACTACTAAGGATTAGATTATCCCCTTTTTTCAATTGCTGTTCCCACTCCCATAAGCACAAAGGCAATGTTCCTGAAGTGGTGTTGCCATACTTCTGAATATTGATCATCACTTTGTTCTTATCCAAGCCCATGCGATCCGCTGTAGCATCAATGATTCTCAAATTTGCTTGGTGAGGTACCAACCAAGCGATATCATCCGCCGACAGGTTGTTTCTCTCCATAATTTCGTAACTCACGTCAGCCATACGAGTCACCGCAAACTTGAACACTGTTTTGCCCTCTTGATAGGCATAATGCAAGCGTTGGTCGATGGTTTCATGACTTGGTGGCAACATTGAACCACCTGCTTTTTGAATTAAAAAATCACGTCCACTTCCATCCACACGCGTAATTGAATCTTGTATACCCATTCCATCAGTGGTAGGCTCTAACAAAACACAACCCGCTCCATCCCCAAACAAAACACAAGTATTACGATCGGTATAGTCTACGATCGTACTCATTTTATCAGCACCCACAACCAACACTTTTTTGTGAGATCCTGTTTCGATAAACTTTGAACCAGTCACTAGAGCGAACAAGAATCCGCTACAAGCCGCATTGACATCATAGCCCCAAGCATTCACAGCTCCAATTTTATCTGCAATTACATTGGCTGTTGCTGGAAAGACATAATCACCTGTAACTGTGCCACAAATAATCATATCAATTTCAGAAGGATCAATACCTCTTTTCGCCAACATCGGCAAAATCGCTCCTACAGCCAAATCAGACGTCGCTTTCCCTGGTTCATCCAAAATATGACGTTCCGTGATACCAGTTCTTGAACGAATCCATTCATCGTTGGTATCAACCATTTTTTCTAAATCCGCGTTGGTAAGAATCTTAGGGGGAACATATCCACCCACCGCAGTGATGGCAGCTGTAATTTTCATAAATTAACCTGTTGTTTCTATTTGCGCAGCATTGAATCGGCTCATCGCCTTTTGAATTTTACTTGTCAATTGCGTTTCAATCGCATCCTGCGCCAACTCTATCATCTTAAAAAAAGTCTCAGATTTGGTAATGCCATGACCCACAATAACTGGAGCATTGACTCCTAAAACCAAACTTCCACCGTAGTGTTTGAAATTAAATTGATCCAAATAATCGTCTTGAACGCCACGTTTTACCAAGCGATAATACATGCCTTCGCATACTTTGATGATCACATTGCCACTAAAGCCATCACAAACCACAACATCGGCGAGGTCACCAAAAATATCACGACCTTCCACGTTCCCAACAAAGTTAATTCCTTGGGTTTGAGCCAATAATTGATGCGTTGCTTTGGTTAGGAGGTTGCCCTTTTCACTTTCTTCTCCAATGTTCAAAAGACCCACTTTTGGTGAGTCAACTTTGTACAACATTGAATAAAGCAAGTTTCCTAGGAGTGCAAACTTTTCTAAATGTTCTGGTTTACAATCGGCATTCGCACCGACATCCAACAAAAGACCAGGGTTCATATTGACACGGGGAATAGCAGCAGTTAAACAGGGCCTGTCGCATCCGTCTACCAATTTCAAATATTGGATAGAACCAACCAACATAGCGCCCGTGTTACCGGCACTAATAAATGCATCAATTTTACCTTGAGCTAAATGCAAGAAACCTTGCGCGATACTAGAATTGGGTTTTGAAACCAAGGCTTTAACCGGGTGATCTGCCATTTCAATGACATCCGGCGTATCAACAATAGTAAAAATTTGGGAATCGATACCTTCACTCTCACATACACGCAAAACTTCGTCGTTCGAACCAAAAAGAACTAGTTCTACGCCGTTCAACTCCTTTGCGGCCAATGAGGCACCTTTGACGGCTTCTAATGGGGCGTAATCCCCACCCATGGCGTCAATACCGATTCTCATTTTAGCTATCGTTGCGACCCTTCATTACCTTCTGGCCGCGGTACATTCCTGTTTCGAGATTTACACGATGGTACAATGACACATCACCAGTCACTGGATCAGCAATCATTGGACGGACTTCAATTTTGTCATGAGTACGACGTTTGTCGCGACGGGTTTTGGATATTTTTCGTTTAGGATGTGCCATTTCCTTGGTTATTTGTTTTTTAGTTGTTTCAATTTCTCCCAGCGAGCATCCACAACTTCATCTGTTGTTTCTCCGCTGAGCGTATTTAGTTTCTGAATCATTGCCTGGTCACAGGGCTTAATCTCCAAATCATCGCAATTCCTAATCATAGGTAAAGCCAATAGACTTGTTTCATAAACGGGGCGAGCGATACTCAATTCAAAATCATGCGGACGTAAGTAGATTAACTCTACTCCCTCATCTTCGTGATCCACATCCACAGTTTCATGACTATCCAATTTAACGATCAACAAATATTTCGTTTCAATCCCCAAAGGAATATCCACCAAACACCGGTGACAATCAACTGTCATGCTACCATGTATGTCGATGTGACAATGCATCCAGTTAACGTTTTTGTCAACCAAGACCTCCACTTCCACATCGGCTTTTTGTACCTCAGCACTCCCCAATTCTTCAAAGAACGTTTCGTCAACTCGGAAGTTAAACGAGTGTTTGCCATCTTTTAATTTGACAAACTCAATGATTAGATCTTCCGCTTTATCGAACATCGTTACTAAAACGAACGGCAAAAATACAAAATATTCTAGGAAAATCAAAGCAATCCTTGGAATAAATTCAAATGATTGCCAATTAGGATGGGACAAAAAAAATCCCGAAGTTACCTTCGGGATTTTTAAAGTATCAATTATGTAAGATTAGTACTCCCACAAATCATGCTCAAAGATGAACAAGTCGTTTTTGATTTCTTCTGCACGAAGCAATGAAGCCAAACCATCTTGCTTAAACTCAGGCTTTTGGGTAATGTATCTATCATCCCACTCAGATGTCTTTACAATATAACTATCGAATAAACGGTGGTGGTTAATATGCTGATCCCAATTCAAACGCATTGCATCATTGTATCTATTGAATACTTCTGATTTAGCCAATGTAGGGCGACAATCATCCATTTTCAACCAGAAAGGTTTCACATCATAAGACTGACCCATGATCATTTTAGGCTGGATTGGAGCGATACCAATGATAATCGGCTTCAATTCCCCATGCTTATAATCAAAAACCCAATCTTCCATGATTTCAAACTTCTGAATCAAATCCCAGCTAAAGTATTCAGGGAAAGATGTATCAACCAAATCCGTAGGGTCGTCAGAACCTGGACGTTGCTTTGAAGTTGTGATGATTTCTGAAGTAGTACGAATGATGTCCTCTGGTGTCATGATACGGTTAAAAGAATCCGTAGCATACGCACGCAACAACCCTTTGGTTCCAAATTCCCAGAACACTTGAGAAATAGGATTCTTAGGCCATGTCCAAGAACGATTCATCTTTTGACGCAAATCAATCACACGCCATACACGCTTACGGTATTTAACATCCGCGTTACGCAAATATGGACGAGGCATAACAACACCTTGCAAATTGCGAATGTTGGTATCCTGATTCACATATTCTGGCTCATAATGAGGAACCGTTGGATCATCGTAGTGTGTTCCAATTGTAGGAATCACAATTTCAACATCCTTTTTGGGCTCACCAGTTGCTTCTGAAGGAGCTGGTGCCGATGCTGGTGTTTTACCACCTTTAGCTGCAGGCTCTGGCGTAGAACCCCAACCGCCACCCCAGTCTTGTGCTTGCAAGCCGGCTGCCGTGAATAATGCGAGTGTGAATAAAATGCGTTTCATAGTTGTTTCTATTATTGAACTGCGCCACCCACGTTATCCAAGAATTTCGGGGTTTTGTCTGGTCCGATTACTTTAATTTGGTCAAACTGAATCAAATCACCAGGTCCTAACATTTTCAAGAATGTTGAAATAGGTGCCAAAGATGCACCGTTAGCCGTCATGATTTTTGGTCCATTAGTACGACGTCCGATACATGTAAAGCGATATGATAATACATCGTATTTAACACCATCATAAACGAAGTTATCCAAAGCAGCAACAGCATTTGCTTGCACTTTCAATGCAGACAAAGAGATTGGTCCGCTAAATCCAACACTACCCGCTTTAAATACTGGACGAGGAACGTTACGGATTTTGAATTTCTTATCTCCCATAGAAACGGTACGTCCATCAGGCAACTTTGCAGTTACTTTGATCAAACACTCGTTACCATTACGTACAGGAACCAAAGCGTTAAACTGACCTGGCTTCGCAGCGCGAAGGTTTACACCACCACCCACAACAGATACAGTTACATTTTTAGGATCTACACCACCCACAGATACTGAAATCGGGTTAGGTAAACCAACGTACAATACATTTAACTCATCAGCAGAAATCGCTGCTTGTGGAGCAAATACACTATATTCAGCTTCAGTTTCGTAGTTGTCAGAACCACCACCATTTGGCTTAGGAACCTGAATACCTACTTTATATTTCTGAGAACCAGGAGATGCGCTAGTTACTTTGTATTTACCAACACCATCAACCACTTCAATGGGGCGACCGTTTACAGTCACAACCATTTGAGCTTTTGAATTATAGGCAGCCAACAAAATGTTCGCTTCGTAGGTTTGGTTTGTCAATACCGCTGAAGTAGATGAAGAAACAACCGGAATCAATTTGTCGAATTTGTAATCCGCAGCATTCACAGACTCAGCCAAGGCTTGCATAACTTCTGCCTCCATTGAACGTGAATCGTTTTCTACCTTACTCAACATGGCAAATACACCAGCCAAAGGAGAATGCTCTAGATACATTGATACCCAAGTTTGCTCTGTTCCACTAGAATTGGTAGTATTGTTTGCATACAAAGAAGTTTTCTCTTCGATTGCCTTCATACGATCCAACAACATTTTCTTAGTTTCAGGAGATGCAGCCAAAATTGGATCAACGGAAGCCTTCTTCATAACATTCAACATCTCAATACGAGCCTTATTGATTGCGTCTTGAAGTTCAGTACCATTTTTACCCTCATTCGCTTTCATGAAATAGTTACCATGAAGTTCCATGTTATCACCTTGCGCCAACTCAGCAACACCACCTTTCACCAACATGGCTTCAGGCTCTTGCTTACGACCCATTTTAGGATCTTTCTGGTCACCAGAAAGAAGTAACAATTCATTCTTGATACCATTCAAACGATCAATCAAAGTTTTGCTCAAACCTTGTACTTGATTACAGTATGAAACTGCTGCAGCAGCAGCTTTGTTTTCAGCGGCAGTTTTTACCAATGAACCCAATACTGCACTGTTCTTTTGAACGATGTTTTTTGTAGAATTATCCAAAGAGTTTTCAATCAAGTTAAATGCCTTGATGATTTCTTTAGATACGTTAAGTGCCAAAAGCGCTGTCAACACGAGGTACATCATGTTGATCATCTTCTGACGTGCGGATACTTTACCACCTGCCATTATCTATATCTCCTTTTTAAATTGGGTTAGATAAATGGATTAGGCTTTGCTAGCGCCCATAGCGCTCAACATATTACCGTAGATAGAATTCAAATTGCTCAAATTGCGGTTCAACTTAGACAACTCACCAGCAAACTCAGCAGTAGCTGCTTCAGTTGAATTGATGTTTGTTAAAGCACCCTGCAAACCAGCAGAGAAATTACCCATTGAATCAGATACCATTGCAGAACTATCCGCAATTGCATTCATGTTCTTTGCCGCTTTTGAAGCATTTTCAGCATACTCGTTCGTTGCAACTGCTGCATTCGACAAAGTACCCATATCTTTTACGTTATTGCTCAATGAAGACAAACCATTTCCCAAACTTTCGATCAATTCTGGACCAATCTTCGCTTGAGCCAACATATTATCTAATTGCTGAGTAACAGTACCACTTGATTTCTTTTTTGATTCAGTTGGGTCACCACCAGCCAATTCAGGATATACTAATGACCAATCTGGATCCATATGTACAGGTTCAAAAGATGAAATTACGAAAATCCCGGCTTCTGTCAATAGACCCACCGATAACATCAGATCTGCACCTTTCAAGTGCAAAATTTTAAACAATGCTCCCACGATTACTACCGCCGCGCCCATACCATAAACGAAGTTCATAGTAGTTTTAAACTTTTTTGTCTCAAAGAAACTTTTGTTGCTCATATTTATTTTTGTTATAGTTAGTTGAATGGTTAACGAATCAAATTTGAATTTATTCTAAAACTTATTTACGGTCGGTGTTTGAACGACCAATGTATGTTTGTACACAACGGAAACCTACATAAGACTTACTAGTATCTTGATATTCGTAAGTTCTAGCTCCATTTTCGATGAAGTAAGCGACATCCTTCCAAGATCCACCGCGAATTACCTTGCGCTTCTCGTTGATTGGAATATCTTTTACCTGACGTGTGCCTTCTTTGCCTCTTTCTTTAATGAATTTATAAGATTCACCATTTAAGTCATGCGCAAACGCATTGTTCGCCTCATCCCATGAAGTACGTGTCCATTCAGATACATTGCCAGACATATTATACAAACCAAAGTCATTTGGGAAATAACTGTCGACACGAACGGGATAAACACCACCGTCAACACCATAGTTGCCACGTAAAGGCTTAAAGTTGGCTAACATACAACCCTTGCTATTTCTAGCATAAGGTCCGCCCCATGGATATTTGTTTCCGATACGACCGCCACGAGCAGCATACTCCCACTCATATTCAGTTGGCAAACGGAAGTCGTGCGTATTTGGTAAATATCCATTCATTTCCCAATAGGCAGTCTTACGATCAGTTCTCCAACGACAGAAAGCATAGGCTTGATGCCAAGAAACACCAACAACTGGATATTCGTCATATTTTGGGTGGTGGAAATACACCTGTGCCATTGGCTCATTGTATGAATAGGTGAAATCACGTACCCAACACAATGTATCTGGGTAAACCAAAACATCCTCTGTGCGCATGAATTTACTACGATCCATAGGATTGTATTTGTCGCGATCCTGGTTTGCAGCCGCATCAAAATCAGTCCACATGAAATGGTAAATCAACTTACGAGTATCGATTTGATGCTTCCCTTGGAAACGCTCATCTCCTTGATACCACATGTCAGCCAATTCCTCCTTATGTTTCAACCAATCCACTTCGCGATAAGGGTTAATCAAACGATTGCCCTCCTCATCTTCTGGGAAGTAATATTCATCGTCGTCACACATGATTCTAGCCAATGAATCGATTACATAATTCACAAACTGACGGTATTCATTATTTGTGATCTCTGTTTCGTCCATCCAGAAACCAGTTATGGTCATCTGTTTGTTAGGCTCCAAGTAGGAATTGAATACATCCTGCCCTCCTTGTCCTGTGTGAAAAGTTCCTGATTTCACGTACACCATTCCCGGAGGCTGGGGGTGAAACCAAGGTCGTCTGCCTAGAACACCGGTCAAATCACCGGTATCGGCTGGTCCGCATGCATAGACCATTACAGAAGCCACGATCGCAGCCCTGCGTAAGGTTCGATTGCCCAAGAAATTCAAAGCTTTCTTAGCGAACTCGTTGTTTGTGAAGAGACTCATCACCGTATTTTTCATTATGCAGTTTTGATATTGCGTATTGTTTCTAAGATTGCAAAAATAAAGTTCTATTTGAATAAATCAACATTTTATTTATTTTCGGTATCTATGAAACGACAAAATCGAATGTTTATTTTATGTGGATAAATATTTTTTTAATTAATCCCACTCAGGAGAACGTTCCATGTAACGTGGGTGACGGAATACACGAACTGGCCTTTCAGGAACCGTGAACATAAAGCAGTAATTCACTTGGAGTTCATGAGAACCCGCTGAATTCCTCAAAATGTTATTCACTGTCAAGTCATAAGAATAGCCAACGCGTAGCTTTTGATCGCTCATTGGACCATTGCCCAACAACGGAGGATAGTAACCCAAGATTAAGGAAACTGATTCCGCACCTAAACCATAGACACGAATATTAGCACCCCCAGCAAACAAACCGTTCCAAGTAACCAAACCTTGTAAATCTAATTGAGGCTTAACCAAGCCCCCTACGCTCATCGCAGTTTTTATCAAGAAAGCAGGATCCAACGTCAATGACGGGTTACCCATGAAATTGTTCTTTTTGTATCCACCTACTACGTATAGATGTCGGTTCGTTGTCACATTTATCGTTCCTGAAGGACCGTAACTAAAAGTCTGAGGATTTAAATGCGTAGAAGAAACACCCAAATACGCGCCATCTTCAATGTTTGGATTAGAATAGTATAAACCCGCTCCGAAGGTCATATGTTGATCCGAAGGACTTCCTGTTGGAATCATTGGATCATTGGGATCATGATATCTCAGTTTTGATGCATCCAAAGTTTTTGTCAAATTGGTTACATCAACACCCAAACGAATATTTGATCCATCGCTCATTGTATAAGCAAAAGAACCGCCGCCCTTCATGTAAGTTGCCGTCTCATATCCAATTTGATCCGTAACCAACGAGAAAAAAGCGCCTCCCATATTGTTACCTTTTACCATAATTGGCGCTGAGAATCCCAACCCACGTGTCACCGGTGCAATATTCTTACGAGCCGCATCCAGTTTATTCTCAATGCTAAATTGATTGTCTTGTGGTTTCAGAAATGGAGACTCATCGTCATAACCTAACCACTGCTGGTGGTTAATTGCATTTAAACAAAATTGACCCGACGCCCCTGCATAAGCTGGGTTATAGAACAACTTGTTAAATGTGAAATGCGTGAAAAGCGGATCTGTCTGCGCGGACAACGCCAAAGGCGCCACCAAAGCAATCAAAGCCACCAATCTTCCCAGTAAATGTTTATTCATACCTATTTTGGAGTATCTCTTAAAAACAAAAATCATGTAAAATCCCCACATTGCCAAACATTTTCTCAAATAATGACAATTCAGGCAACCATGTGTCCACTCTATTCGTCGCTTCTGTTCTCGTTTGAAATCGATAGGGTCTATTTCCATAATTATTGCCTGCACAAAATCACATCAAAAAGAGCATAAGTAGTGGAAAAGTCGACCTTGTTCTCCTCCTCTCTCTTTGTATCATTGTATCCTAATCTATACACTTATTATGGCTGAAATATTGGTCATCGACGATGAAGCGCCGATCCGTGAAACCCTCAAAGAAATTCTAGAATACGAGAATTACAACGTTACCACTGCCGATGATGGCAACAAAGGTCTGCTCCTAATACAGAAAAATGAATACGATGTCGTCCTGTGCGATGTCAAAATGCCCGGCATAGACGGCATGGAACTCCTAGATAGAGCCCAAGCCTTGCGACCCGACCTTCCATTTATCATGATTTCGGGTCATGGAAATGTAGAAATGGCGATTGACGCAACCAAAAAAGGCGCTTACGACTTCATTACCAAGCCACCGGATTTGAATCGCTTGTTGATTTCTATCCGCAATGCCATCGACAAAAACAACCTCGTTACCGAAACCAAGTTTCTCAAAAGAAAAGTTTCCAAGACTTTCGATATCATCGGTGAAACTCCTGCCATCGGAAAGATCAAAGAAACGATTGAAAAAGTAGCCCCTACCGAAGCTCGCGTGCTTATTACCGGCGAAAATGGAACGGGCAAGGAATTGGTAGCTCGTTGGTTGCACGAGAAAAGCAATCGCGGTAACATGGCCCTGGTTGAAGTGAATTGCGCTTCCATCCCATCCGAATTGATTGAAAGTGAATTGTTTGGCCATGAAAAAGGCAGCTTTACTTCCGCCATCAAACAACGCATCGGCAAATTTGAACAAGCCCACGGTGGAACCCTTTTCCTCGATGAAATTGGCGATATGAGTCTTTCCGCCCAAGCAAAAGTGCTGAGAGCGATTCAGGAAGGAAAAATCACAAGGGTTGGCGGCGATAAAGAAATCAAGGTCGACGTGCGCATCGTAGCTGCTACAAACAAAAATTTGCTCGAGGAAATTGAAAAAGGACAGTTCAGAATGGATCTTTACCATAGACTGAGCGTGATCCTGATTCATGTTCCTACACTCAATGAGCGTGTGGAAGACATTCCGCTGATTGCCAACAATTTCTTGAAAGACATCTGCGACGAGAATAGCATTCCTTTAAAAGGATTTACTCCCGATGGTTACCAAGCCCTGCAGGATGTGAATTGGACAGGAAATATTCGTGAACTGCGCAACGTAGTTGAACGATTGGTTATTCTTTGTGGCGATAAAATTTCGGGGGAAGACGTTTACATGTTCTCGAACCCTGCCCAGCGCGGCGCGGATCCCTTTGGCGTGGTCGACGATTATAAAACGCTTCAAGATTTCAGAGATTGGGCCGAAAAAGTCTTTATCGAAAGGAAATTGGTTCAAAACGGATGGAACGTCGCCAAAACCGCACAAGAAATCGACATTCAGCGAAGCCATTTGTACAATAAAATTGAGAAGTACAGCCTCAAACGTCGTTAATTAATTTTTCTAAACGATGCAGCATCGCGGCACAGACCTAATACTTGCCAAAAAACTGCTCACCGAAGGAAAATTGGTCGCCATTCCCACCGAAACGGTTTACGGACTAGCGGCCAATGGACTTGATGAAACAGCGGTTGCGGGGATTTTTTCGGCGAAGAACCGACCTACATTTGATCCGCTCATTCTGCATGTTGCTTCTATTGAGCAAGCGCAATCCCTTTGCACTGATTGGCCCGAGATGGCAGATAAATTGGCACGTGCCTTTTGGCCTGGTCCACTGACGCTGATTTTACCCAAGGCAGACCATGTGCCGGACCTAACGACATCTGGACAGCCTACGGTTGGTATTAGAATGCCAAACAACAGGTTAACACTTGAATTACTGAGGACACTCCCCTTTCCTCTCGCCGCCCCTAGTGCCAATCCCTTTGGTTACGTTAGCCCCACCAATGCCCAGCATGTGGCTGATCAATTGGGTGATCGCATAGATTATATTCTCAACGATGGCGACTGTTCCGTGGGCATTGAGAGTACCATTATCGCCATCGACAATGGTGCGCCGAAGGTCCTTCGATTGGGTGGATTATCCTTGGAGCGAATTGCGGAGATATTGGGAGTTCCCGTATTGGAGCACTTGAACCAAAATAGCAACCCTCAGGCACCAGGTCAGCTAGATCAACATTATAGCCCGCGATGCAAGCTCATGGCTTTAAATACAATGCCCACTGCAGATATTGACCCAAGCGTATCGATCATTTATTTTTCTAAGGTTAAGGCGCAAAGGGGTTCTGATAACAATTTGTCGTACGGTTCTGTTAACATTTCGTCGTACGGTTCACACTACTATTTATCTGACAGCGGCGACACTAACGAAGCGGCATCGAATCTATTTTCCACTTTGCGTAGACTCGATCAGGACAATCAAAAGATTGCATATTTTGAGTGGGCGCCAAACGAAGGGCTCGGCCGTGCGATCAATGACCGGCTTCAGCGAGCGGCTTTTCAGCCATAATTATTAAATTTCTTCCAAAAAGCTCA
>Ga0078894_10000017_pt1 | contig 96247 bp, 67 predicted proteins | sample LauGreSu1BDMLBSD_2_FD_67506 | JGI IMG/M metagenome (GOLD analysis project Ga0078894, IMG submission 67506) | Freshwater lake microbial communities from Lake Michigan, USA - Su13.BD.MLB.SD (version 4) (version 4) | ecosystem: Environmental > Aquatic > Freshwater > Lake | place: Lake Michigan...
ACAAACCAAACGCCTTTCTACCCGCAAAAAAATCAGCAATAATCGCCGTACTCGCATGGGCCCTGTGCGCCGTTCCAAACGCATCGTTCACGTAAAACGTACCCATCGAAGCCAACTTCGCCGCAAAATCGCGATCACCCATCTCCTCCTCCTTGTAAAAACGCAAATTCTCCAACAACATCAACTCTCCCGCTTGCAAACTGCTCGATAAATGCGCAGCCTCCTCACCAATACAATCCGAAGCAAAGCGAACGCCAACACCTACCAATTCCGACAAATGCGAAACCAAGTGCTTTAATGAATACTTCTCGGTTAGACCCTCTTTTGGACGTCCCAAATGACTCATCAATATCACTGAACCACCATCGCCCAAAATCTTCTTGATGGTTGGCAATGCCGCCCTCATTCGAGAATCGTCGGTAATATTATATTCAGCGTCCAAAGGCACGTTAAAATCAACGCGAACCAAAACTTTTTCGCCGGCAAATGAGAATTTTTCTACAGTATTCATGGTTTGATTTTTAACTAATTTGTAATTATAACAATTGTTTCAAAAGGGTACTCATATTCACTTCGGCATGCAACAAACTGCCCAATTCAGCAATTTTAACACGCTTTTGCTCCATCGTATCGCGATACCTCACAGTGACATCCTGATTGGCCAAACTGTCGTGATCCACCGTGATACAAAAAGGCGTTCCGATGGCATCCATCCGGCGATAACGCTTTCCGATGCTGTCCTTATCCTCGATATATACGTTGTAATCCAAGCGCAATTCATTGTAAATTAGCTCCGCCAACTCCGGCAATCCATCCTTCTTCACCAATGGCAAAATGGCCGCTTTTACCGGGGCGATGGCCGGGTGTAACTTCAACACCGTACGGGTATCTCCATCCACGTCTTCCTCCGCAAACGCCTCGCACATCGTTAACAAAAACAAGCGATCCAATCCAATCGAGGTCTCCACCACATAAGGCACAAAACTCTCGTTCGATTCAGGATCAAAATATCTCAACTTCTTGCCACTAAACTCCTCGTGCTTGGTCAAATCGAAATCGGTGCGCGAGTGAATCCCCTCCACCTCTTTAAATCCAAACGGAAAATCGTATTCAATATCCACCGCAGCATTGGCATAGTGAGCCAACTTTACGTGGTCGTGGTATCTGTATTTCGCATCCACAGTACCCAAAGCCTTATGCCACTTCAAGCGCTGAGCCTTCCAAAACTCGTAAAATTCCAATTCGGTCCCTGGCTTGCAGAAAAACTGCATCTCCATTTGCTCAAACTCCTTCATCCGCATGATGAACTGTCGCGCCACAATCTCGTTCCTAAAGGCTTTTCCCGTTTGGGCGATACCAAAAGGCAATTTCATGCGACCGGTTTTCTGCACGTTCAAAAAGTTGACAAAAATCCCTTGGGCGGTTTCAGGACGCAGATACAAACTGTCTTCGCCGGCATCCGTTGCACTCATCTGGGTGCTATACATCAAGTTGAACTGACGTACATCGGTCCAATTGCGAGAGCCACTCATTGGACAAACAATGCCTTCCGATTCAATCAATTCTTTGATCATCGCGAGGTTGCCCGACTCCAAACCTTCCTTCATCACCGCATCGATGCGATCAATCTGGGCTTGGTATTCCATCACCCTGGGGTTGGTGGTACGATACATCGCCGCATCAAAAGTCTCACCAAATCGCTTGGCCGCTTTGTCCACTTCCTTGTCGATTTTCTGTCTGATTTTCTCCTGATGATCCTCGAGCAACACATCCGCACGATAACGCTTTTTGCTGTCCTTGTTGTCGATCATGGGGTCGCTAAAACCATCCACGTGACCGCTGGCCTTCCACACTTTGGGATGCATGAAAATGGCTGCATCAATCCCAACGATGTTCTGATTGAGCTGGGTCATGGATTTCCACCAATACTGACGCAAATTATTGCGCAACTCAACGCCGTTTTGACCGTAATCATAGACCGCGGTTAATCCACCATAAATATCACTGGAAGGAAATACGAAACCGTACTCTTTGCAATGGGAAATGACTTTTTCGAAAATCTCTGGGTTACTCATCCGTACCGCAAAGATAGGGCATCAGAATTGGTTCTTCCACATCATGCTTTCCACGGGACGATTGGGCTGACCTGCGTACTTAGCATTTTTCTTACTATTGTAAGGAACCAAAATTTCACCTTGAACGGGGAAATAAATCAATTGACCGATGGGCATGCCTGCATAAACCCTAACTGGCTTTTTAACAGAGATTTCCAAGGTCCAGTTGCCACAGAACCCCACATCGCCTTTACCGGCAGTGGCGTGGATATCAATCCCCAAACGACCTGTACTGCTCTTGCCTTCCAAGAACGGCACGTGGGCATGGGTTTCGGTATATTCTAGAGTAACACCCAAATAAAACTGATCCGGCATCAACAAAAAGCCTTCTTCAGGAATATCAAAGTGAGCGATGGTGTTGTGTTTTTTCGCATCGAGCTCGGCATCCACGTAAAGGGCCAAATGCTTACCCAAATGGACATCATAACTATTACTGCCCAAGCAGTTACGATCGTAGGGTTCAATCTTGATGGTCCCCAATTCAATTTCGTCCAGGATGCGTTGATCTGATAATATCATAATAGAAAGGCAAATATAAATAATTAAGTCGTTACACAGAAGCCGCCAAGCGAATGCTGAAAATCAACTTACGATCCAATTCATCGAATCAAATACGGTTACCGCGAAACATCATTCATGTCGCCAATCTTTTTCACATAGGTAAACGACGGAATGAAATAGAATTTGTTCGTCGGACCCATGACGAAGGATTGATTTTCATAACTCACCTGTCCTGGCGTTTTATCCCAAACGGGCACCGTGGCATTGTAAGGATATTGATCGCCACGCTCCCAGTAGCTGCTCACACCAAACGACCAAGCTGTTGTTCTTTGTTTGTGTCCGATGATTCTGAATTGCAATGATGTGAACAGGGTGCTGCGATTGAGCTTTTCGTTCACAGGTTTCGTCACCGGGCTATAGTCCATCTTCGTAGCATCGTATACATAATCTGTGTAAGATGATGTAAACTGTCGAACCCGATTATTAAACCACGCCTCGCCCACAAAATAGAAATTCGGGGTGATGCTATACATACCCGACAGGTTTGTCACCGCGTGATTGCCATCCAAATCGCTCGATTGCAATATCCCCAGACCCAAACTGATATTATTTTTGGTACTACCCAGCGTATACATGCCGTAAAGGGTATTCAACCACATCGTATTACTCGCTTTAGTAAACACGCTAAACGCGGCGATATCGCCAACGGCCACCGTATGGTTTTTCCGTAAAGGCATCGAATATTTTGGGGTCACGTACATGAAAAGCGGAAAAGCGTAACCAATTCCTATTCCGAAATTATCGGTAATACCCACCTGAATATCATTCAAAAGGAGATCATAGTTTTGGTAGTAAAACGATCCTTTTCTTATTGGATAGGCAGACGGCGCAAAGATGTATCGTGAGCTATGGTGATTCATTTGGGCAATAGAATCCTGGGCCGAAAGCACCTTTTTGGGAATGGTGGGCAGCGGCGGAAGCTTTACGATTTTTCTTCTTGTACTGTCTTTGGGCGATGCGATTTCTTCCTCTTCATCGGGCGTAGCGGATTGATTCACTTGCGCTTGAGACGACAAACTGAGGGCTGCGAATTGCAGCATAAAAATCCACTTGAGTTTTTTCATGATTTTCCTTGATAATTCCATGTAAAATTACCCCTTACCCGATTGCGAAAATAGGACATTTGTCATCTTGATAGAGAACATGAATCATGCGGATGTTCCACAAATTGTGTTAGAGTCCAAATTATGGATCAAACAGAAACTTCCCAAATGCGGATGATTTTGTCGTCGCCGGCGCTTGCAAGCAAGCGCCCCACCCAGCAGAGGGCATTCACAGAATGTGAATGCCCTCTGCTGGGATATTTCTCCCGATCAATCACCTTCAACAACGCCCCACTACTTCTATCCCAAACCTTGACCGTTTTGTCCATACTCCCACTGGCCAACCACCCCAGCTCCGACCCCGCCAAAGCATGAATCGTGAACAAATGCGCCTTTACCTCCTGCTTCAGTCCACCATCCTCCCCCATCCACATCAACAACGCATCCCTGCCCCCACTCACAATATCACCTTGGGCATCCTCGGCCAAACAAAACACCGAAGGGCTGTTGGCTTTCCAAAAACTCAACACCCTGCCCTGCGCATCCAAACGCCAAATCAAACCATCGCTGCCGCCAATCAAACCCCTATCACCCAAACAACAACGCAGACTTTTCTTCCCCAACGATTTTCGATCTAGCAACTGCAACTCATCGTCCAAAAAAACCAGTTCGCCGCTGCCCAAACCCACTGCAATTCTGCCATCCATCCACCGCGATATAAAAAACACTGAACTCGTGCCCAACTTAATCATCCGAGGCGCTTCACCCGACACCAACTTAAAAACCAAACCGCCTTGCGTTCCGGCCCAAATCACACCATCCAACCCCTCCATCAAACAAAAAACCGGCTCCGGCAATTGCGCAAATAACACCCCGGCCACACTTGGCTCTGGATTCATTCGCACCGGACCGGTCTCATCCAAATCCCATTTCACCACCGCACCATCACCGCCGGCACTCACAATAACCGAACTCCCACGCAGATTCAAAAGCGCATAAACCCCTTGTTTATGTCCTTCCAATTGCGTATATTCTTTTACCGTTATCTTTGCGCCCATGCCAATAGATTTATCCTGGACCTGCGATTCCGGCGCTCAGCTTTCCCGCTGGCAAATCACCGAATCCCGCGACCAATTGGCACAAATGTACAACCAAATTTGGGGCGATGCATTTGACATCCGGACCTACGAAGAAGGCTCAAAACATAAACTGTCGGCCCGAAATCTCATTGCCACCCAATTCCCTAATCACGCCCTCCAATTTTCAGAGCACGGTAAACCCCTGCTTTCGCCAGCCATCGCGCACATCAATCACAGCCACGCCGGCGATTACACCGTTTTAATCCATCACCAAAGTCAATCCGTTGGGGTTGATATTGAACAGATCCGACCGCAACTGCATCGTATTTACAAGAGATTTTGCAACGACTACGAACTCAATTGGCTAGGCGAAAACCCCGCATTGGAAGTATTACTCCTAATCTGGTGCGCCAAGGAGGCATTATACAAAGCGATCGGACAAAAAGGCACCGATTTTAGGATTCATCTGCAAATAGAACCCATTGCGATGCACCCCGAGACTTCCATTGCAAATTCGGCCGAAAGCACGTTTAATTCAGTGACCGAAATCAACAATCACATAAGAAACATCGACCCGTTTCATGTCGGCGGAATCATCCAAGCCGCAATCCATCTCCCCGGCTTTGAACAGAAACTTCAACTACCCTACCGCCGATGGGACGATTACGCCTGCGTTTGGGCCGTGTTATAATCAAGAAATCAATCCGCCGTTTTTAGCGAGAATGTAAACACAGACCCCGCGCCTTCGGTACTAATCAGATCAATGGTTTCGCCATGCGCCTCCACGATGTGCTTACAGATACTCAACCCCAAACCACTGCCACCGGTTGCTCTATTGCGATGCTTATCGACCCTAAAAAATCGTTCAAAAACCCTATTCTGATGCTCCGTAGGGATCCCAATTCCATTGTCGGCCACCTCAATCATCATCCGCTCGCCGATATTTGAAAGTCTAAACCGCGTATTCCCACCTTCCACTCCATATCGAATGCTGTTGAATCCCAAATTCGTGAGCACCTGCGCCAATCGGTCCCTATCGCCCATCACCATTTTTCCTTCTCCCTGCGCGTGTACTTGAATCGACATGTGTTTCTCTTGCGCCTGTAACTCCAATGATTCCGCTACTTCATTCACCAAACCCAGCATATCAAACGCCTGTACATTCAACACCAAAAATCCACTTTCGTATTTGGTGATTGTATCCAAGTCACTCACAATCTGACCCAATCGACTGGCATTTTTATTGGCTCGTTTGAGAAACTTTTCTCGCGTCTCTTCGTCCATATCCGGCTCATCCAATACTGAGTCGATGTATCCTTGAATCGAAAAAATGGGCGTTTTCAACTCATGCGCCACATTCCCAATATAGTCCCTGCGATAATTCTCTAAGCGCTGCAATTGCAGCAACTCCTCTTTCCTTGTTTCAAATAATGCCCGCAAGGCCTCTTTCATATCCTTGGGATTGCTATGCTTGCTCTCTAAATTCTCCATTTTCTCCTCCGCAATCAAAGCCTGTAAACTCCTGAGCAACCTACGTTCGCGCAAAAACCACAACAAACTCACCACCGCCGTTGCCATCACCATAAATAGCAAGACCAGTAAGAGCAGATCGGAATTAAGCAAAATCAAAATTACCATAATTATAGTTGCAAGATACACAAACGGAGGTTTACAAGTTGTGAAAATCGCATCACTTTTCTGTGGTATTTTTGTATTTTATGCATTGGCCCGACCAAAATACCTCACACGAACTTCCTCCTTATTTGGACAAACTCAACCCAGCACAGAAGGAAGCAGCCATGCAAACAGATGGACCTGTGATGATTATTGCAGGTGCCGGATCAGGCAAAACACGCGTCCTCACTTTCAGAATGGCATTTTTGCTCCATAAAGGCGCCGAACCTTTCAACATCCTTGCCCTAACTTTCACCAATAAAGCGGCAAAAGAGATGCGAAATCGTATCGAACAAGTGGCCGGACCCCAAGCCAGAAATCTTTGGATGGGTACGTTTCACTCCGTTTTTGCCAGAATTCTTAGACAGGAATCAGATCGACTAGGATACCCTGCCAATTTCACCATCTACGATAGCGAAGACAGTAAAAACCTGCTCAAAAGCATCATCAAAGAAATGAACTTGGATGATAAAATGTATAAGCCAAACATGGTCCTTGGCAGGATCAGCATGGCCAAAAACAACCTCATCGAAGCCAAAAACTATTTCGAGAATGTAGATCTCATGAACCAAGACAAAGCCGCCAACCGGGCCAAGTTTTCTGAGATTTTCCTGGAATATACCACACGATGCTTCAAGGCCGGCGCGATGGACTTCGACGATATCCTTTTGAACACCTACAAACTGCTCAACAATCATTTGGACGTATGTAATAAATGGCAGCACAAGTTCAAACACATCATGGTGGATGAGTACCAGGACACCAACCACGTGCAGTACATGATTACTAAGAAACTGGCGGCGGTGCATCAAAATATTTGTGTCGTGGGCGACGATGCGCAGAGTATTTATGCGTTCCGCGGTGCCAACATACAAAATATCCTCAATTACGAAAGAGACTATCCAGACGTCAAAACCTATAAACTGGAACAGAATTATCGCTCTACCCAAAACATCGTCAATGCGGCCAGTTCTGTCATCAAAAACAACCAAAAGCAGTTAGAAAAAAACGTTTGGACCGCCAACGACATCGGTGAGAAAATCAAAGTCGTGCGGAACGCGACCGAAGGCGAAGAAGCCCGAAGAGTCGCCGATGCCATTTTCGACGATAAAAATCAATTGCACCTGCCAAACAAGGCCTTCGCCATACTTTATCGAACCAACAGCCAAAGTCGTGCATTTGAAGAAGGCTTGCGCCGACAGGGCATCGATTATCGCATTTATGGCGGCATGAGCTTTTATCAACGCAAAGAAGTCAAAGACCTCATCAGCTACCTGCGATTGGTGATCAACCCATCCGACGAAGAGGCCCTAAAACGCGTCATCAATTACCCCGGCCGAGGCATCGGTGACACCACCGTAAATCGAATCATCGTTAAATCATCAGAATTGGGCGTTCCACTGTGGGATGTCGTAAAATCGGCGAGCAGCCTACCAGAATTGGGCGCAAGCGCTGGAAAGGTCGACAATTTCGCAACGATGATCAAGAGCTTCCAAACGATGCTCGAGACCCACAACGCCTACGATTTGGCGATGCACGTGGCCAAACAAACCGGATTGTTGAAGATGCTTTACGACGATAAATCGGTAGAAGGCGTTTCACGATACGAGAATATCACGGAACTATTAAACGGTATTCAGCAATTTGTTGAGGACGACGAAAGTGAAAAGGAAAAAAACTTGGCCATTTTCTTGGAAGATGTCGCTTTGTATACGGATGATCAAAAGGACAAAGACCCAGACAGAGACTGCGTTTCCTTGATGACAATCCACGCCAGCAAAGGATTGGAATACCCAGTTGTTTTCATTGTTGGCATCGAGGAAAATCTATTTCCAAGTCAGTTATCACTGCATTCTCGCGCCGACCTAGAAGAAGAACGTCGATTGTTTTATGTCGCCATCACCCGTGCCGAAACCAAGTGCTACATGACTTTTGCCACCTCGAGATTCAAATATGGCAGCTTGGTCCCTTGCGAACCCAGTCGGTTTATCCAAGAAATCGACCCTCAGTATCTCGACATGAGCACGGCTTCGATGAAATCTGCGTCGCCATTTGGCAGCAATATTGGAACCGGCGCAGCAGGCGGAGGCTACATCGGCAGCCAGTATGCGAGCAAAAAAGTAGAAGACAAGCCTACCAAAACAGCCAAATTATTTAACGTAAGTAAGCCTGCGGCGCCTCCAGTACCACCGATCGACCCCAATTTTGTGGAAGGCGATATCAGCGGATTGAAAGTGGGCGACAAAGTGCAGCACCAAAGATTTGGATTTGGTCAGGTAGTGAGCATTGAAGGCGATGCTTCTAACGCAAAAGCCATCGTACAATTCGACCCAATGGGGCAAAAAACACTGGTATTGAAATTTGCCAAAATGCGGATTTTGTAGCAGCGAAACGGTGTATTGGGCCTTAGTGTGCGGACTAACTCCTAAAAAGATTCGGCCACGACGAGGTAAAAATACCCCCCTTCTTTTCCGTATCCATAGTCGAACCTCACGTTAAGACGCTCTTGGGGATTAACTACTAGGCGCAAACCACTGCCTATAGACCATTTTAAATCGGTGATTGTAAGATCTGACGCTTTATTAAACACATCACCGGCACCGGCAAAAACAACCATACCTAAACGCCAAAACAAAGGGAAACGATATTCCGCTTGCGCGCCTACAAAATTCACATCCCTGAAGCGATTCTTGGGATAGCCGCGCAACAAATCATCGTTCCCCACGGCAGACATATCAAGGAATGGGACATCGCCATTGCCCAAACGCGTTTTGGCTTGAATGGCCAACACTTGCTTAGGCTTCAACCGCCAGTATTTCTGTAAGGTTGCGTTGAGATAGAAAAAATCAAAAGTACTTCCCAGTGATCTCCGATAGAAATACGTAGACACTTCTAACAATGTCCCTTTGTACGCATTGATTACATTGTCTCGACTATCTAAGACCCCTACAATGCCAATGGCTGATTGATTGCCTCCGTTATATCCAATAATTTCACCTTGTCCCAAACTACCATTTTGTGCGTACTTAAACCCGAATTCCTTTTCGAAATGATAATCCAGCCCCAAAAAAGTATTGGGATACACTTTCTTTAGGAACAACGATTTAAAACTAAGTAAATCATATGCGTATTTCTCTTCATTTTGCTTCAAAGACCTATTCCCAACCCCGTAAAACTTATCAGGAAAATTACGATACCGAAACTCCCCTTTGAGCAGGTAATTCTCGTTGCGAGTAAACGTATTCCATTGTCCCCACAAATCAAGTTGTTTGTTTTGCGTGTAGTCGGCCAAAAACTGTACATTAGATACCCGGGTATCATGACCGAGAGAATCAATCGATGGCAATTTAAAATAATACACCCCTGCAGCGCCTGCAGCCCACCGAGTATCGGGGGTATAATAAATCAAAGGCAAGGTGAAAAAACCATCTTTTTCATTTTCCAATGTATCACTCAAACTCCGAAACCCCAGGAATCTTTTGGGAGATTCTGCCATGCCTGAGTCTTGCGCTTGACCATTCCCAGGAAGGCAAATCAGAAAACCACAAACAAGGGAGACCAAAAGTTGAATACGCATCATTCTCATAGAGTAAAACGCGAATATAGGAATCCCTGTGGGTTTTCTAACCAGAAAACCAGAACTGGCTTGGATGCTTAATAATACAGGATTTACCGCCGAATGGAATAAATTCGCAAATTAAAAACTTTTTATAGATGAAAAACCTCCTCTATTGCCTTGCCATTCTCATTTTATCCTCTTGCGGTCAGAATAAGCCTGCTGAGGAGATCATTGCATCGAACTACTACAATTACGGCGATACCGTTGAATCTGCCGGTGTGCGATTGATTCCCATTACGACACCTGTTGGGACGTTTAATGTTTGGACCAAACGATTTGGCAATAATAGCAAAATCAAAATCCTGCTTTTACATGGTGGCCCTGCAATGACGCATGAATACATGGAGTGTTTTGAAACGTTTTTTCAGCGGGAGAGTTTTGAATTTTACGAATATGATCAGTTGGGTTCTTATTACAGTGACCAACCCAAGGATAGCAGTCTTTGGACCAATGCGCGATTTGTTGAAGAAGTTGAACAGGTAAGAAAAGCCATTGGCGCCGATGCCAGCAATTTCTACATTTTGGGCAATTCGTGGGGCGGAATCCTTGCCATGGAGTATGCGTTAAAGTATCAAAAAAACCTCAAAGGACTACTGATATCAAACATGATGGCTAGCGCGCCAGAGTACGGAAAATATGCAGAAGAAGTACTTTCCAAGCAGATGAAACCCGAAGTTCACGCGGAAATCAAAGCCCTCGAATCAAACAAAGATTACAGCAACCCCAGGTACATGGAACTCCTTGTACCCCACTTCTATCATGAGCATATTTGTCGACTTAACAATTGGCCCGATGGCATGAACCGCGCTTTCAAACATGTGAATAGCGAAATCTATACGATGATGCAGGGCCCCAGTGAGTTTGGCATCAGCGGACGCCTCGCAAAATGGGACATCAAAGACCGTTTGAGCGAAATCGCCGTACCTACCCTAATGATTGGCGCTAAATACGACACAATGGACCCCAAAGCGATGGAAGAGCAAAGTAAATTGGTTAAAAATGGTCGATTCCTTTATTGCCCCAACGGAAGCCATTTGTCGATGTGGGACGATCAAACAGTATTCATGTCGGGCGTGATCAAGTTCATCCACGATGTGGATGACGGGCAAATGTAAAAATCAAAAAAACAGTCCCCTGCGCCGTGAGCGAATCAAACTATCGCTTCAAGTAAATATTGGCAGAAACGCGGGCATGAACGCCATCGTGGTAATCGAAGACAATAAAATAGACCCCTTCGGGCAACAGGCCACCGTTACATGCATTAGCCTCACATCTACCCGTCCATGATTTAGGATTCTTGGCATCCGACAAAAACACCACCTGACCCCATCGATTAAAGATCGTCCATTCGGAGTTTGGAAAAGCCCATAATCCCATTAGATCCAAGGAATCATTTACGCCATCACCATTGGGAGAAATCCCCTCGGGAATAACAATATCCTTCATTGGCCGAACCCACAAATCCTTACAAATCGTGTCTTGGCAACCAAAGGCATCTTCAACAATCAGACACACCTTGTATTTGATGCGCTGATAGGATTTCAAATAAGTGTGGGACGGAGAAGTGGCAGTAGACTGCAAAAAATCGCCAAAATCCCAATCATAACCTTTGCCGCCAGTAGAATTATTTACGAATTGATAGAGGGGGAAAGCAGAAGAATCGACATCAAAATCTGCACTCACCCAATGGCCATCAACATCTAACAAAAAGACCGAATCACATCCCTGCCAAGTTTGCAGCGTGTCGCGCAATTTAAAAGGCAACGCATACTTCTTGCCACGATAACTCATGGAGTCCACATTACAGAAAACCAGCTGTCTTAGCGTCGTTACCGGCAAATTAACCGCTAATTGAGTCACCACAACAGAATCGCAATTTTTACTACTTTGAAGCGTATCTCTGTAAAAACCGGTTTTTGCGTAGGCCCGACTTCCAACCCAAACAGTATCACCCAAACAAATCGCAATTGACTGATAAACGCTATCGAACGAGACCCGCAATCGAAGTGAAGTAATTGAATCACAACCCCAATAGTTGATCAAAGTATCGTGATAAACACCCGTCGATCTATACGCACGTCCCCACATCACAACGCTATCACCCAAACAAATATTAGCAGATGTATCAACAAAACTGCGGGATAGTACCTTCAAATTATAGGTGACAATTGAATCACAACCGAAATAGGTTTTTAACGAGTCGATGTATTTACCGGTTTGGAACGATCTCTTGCCGTTATGCACAAGGGTATCGGCCTGACAAATGGAAAGATTGATTACACTGTCGAATGAGTTTTTGACCTCAAAATTTTTGGTTTTAAAAGTGCCGGTGCAGAACGGGGAAACGAATATATAAAGTCGATAATTCGTATTGGGAGTCAGGCTGCTCAGCGTATCGCCAAATTTATTCTTACCAGTAACAGACCGAACCAATTCGTTTTTTATGGGTTTTCGCCATTCAAAGGTGTAGGTCAAACTGCTGTCTGGCTTGATAATCTTCGCCCACAACGGATCGCCACAACTCCGATAACTGCTGGTTTCAAGTCGAATTTTATTCCCGCATGGCGTTCCACAATCTACCGCCGCTGCGAAACTGTCGCCCGAGACATAAATCATATGGGCATCGTAATTATAAACCACATCGTACACCCTGCAATTTCTTGTGGTATCGGATATCACTTGAATCACTTTCACGGAATTAAATTGCTTTCCATCAAATTGATACACGTAAACCCTGCCGCTATCGGCACCCAAATACAAATAGTTGCACGAATCTACCGCGATTCCGCTGTTGTGAACGACGGGTAAATGGGCGATAGAATCTACAGCCAAACGACTTCCATCCTTCTTATCAAACGCTGCAAAATGCTTCCCATCAAAAACATACAAATAGTGATTGTAAACTGCCAACGCATTAAAGCGATTGTGGATGTACCACTTACTGTAGATAGTTTTTGGTCCGCGATTGGAAATCACAACGGAATTAGAATACTCCCAAAATGAGGTAAAGCCCCACTTCTTTTCCCAAAGCGTTTTGGTGAAATCTTGATCAATCCTCACCAACTTATTGGAATAGTTATATTTTCCATTGGTGGAATCCATTCCCTGGGCCAGAAGGGCGAAACTATTCCCAAAATCATCAATGGCCGAATGGACATAATCTCTTCCAAGCGCTCGAATATCAGTTCCAAATCCTACTGTTGAATCTTTCGTCACGCAGACTTCCCTCGCAACAGGCCATGAATCAACAACATTATAAACCGCGGTATTTTTCTTGTGTGCTCCGCAATAAAAAGCCATACTTTTCAATTTCGTCACAAAATTGATATCGAAGAACTCTTTACTCGGCTCCGGCTCAATGGGCTTTGACCAATAATGATCATTTTCACCCTCTGTTGAGATTCGCCAAAATGCGGGCGGGCCCGAACCTGCCATGCAATAAATTTTGCCTGTGCAACGATCCACGCGAATTGTCCCATAGGGGCCAGAATTGAATCGCAAATAGACATTCATTGGGGTACCAACAACGGTCCACAGCAGTGTCCCATCGGGGGAGTATTTGCACACTTTCTGTCGCCAACTAATTCCTGCCCCATAGAAATAGACATTCCCAAAAGCATCATAATCGGAATTTACGATGTGCTCATTCACCATCCGAGGAAAATAAAAGTTATTGGCTTGAATGGTGACAAATGGATCAATCTCAAAACCATTTGTAATGCAATTTAACCGTTCCGTCTTCGAAATTGAATCGTGAAATTGAAATCCTAAAATAGGACCATTGACTTGATATTTCGCCCCTAGAAATTTGCCATGGGAATCTATCAGCTGCAATCCGGTTTCTTTCAATTCAATATCATCCGCCCTAACGATCAGTTGATTCTGAGCAGACGCATCAAAATTTATCGCATCGCCATTGTATCTCCACTTAATTTGACTGGGATTCCCGCCTGGATGAACACTAAAACTATATTTCAGCCCCTTCCCTTTTTCTGCCAACGTAAAAACCAAATCGATATGATCATAATAGTTCTTAAATGTGACCTTCTTATAACCATACGACCTAAAGCGCGGCTCCAAATAGGAAAAATAATGGCTGGATTTCGACTCTAACAACACATCGAATTGCTTATTATGATTTAAAAACTCCTGAAATAGCAGTGTGGTATCCAATTTGATTGATGCGCCTTCTTTAGCATCTTCTGCCTCCTGCTTATTGTCAGCGCCAACTTGATTTCGATCAACATCCTTGAAGGTAGGCGTTTGATTCACATAGGCAATCCCGTCTGCAGTGAGCAAATAATCGGCAAGTCCTTCTTCTAAGGTAAATTTAACAGCGGGAAGAGTGCTGTAGAGTCCATTGATCTGACCCTTATTCTCAATAAAAAAATGTGTTTGGAACACATCGTGCTTTACAAAACTCTGTTGGGCTGATGCGAGATGGGCGATGCAAAAAAGGCCAAAAACCAACGTTTTGTTCAAGACCCATTTATACAAGTTCATCTGTTTCATCCAAATAATAAAAATCAAATATACATACTCTAATTGCAATGAAGTCAAAGCCATTCCATTAGAAATCCCAACCCATTGGTATTTACAGACATTTTTATTATCTTTGCACCCCCGTTTTGAATAAACTGGGATTAAAAAATACACAATAAAGACATGGCAACCAAAATTAGATTGCAAAGACACGGCAGAAAGAAACGAGCTTTCTTTCACATTGTGGTAGCGGATTCGCGTGCTCCGAGGGATGGACGTTTTATCGAGAAACTCGGTAGTTACAACCCCATCACCAATCCTGCTACAATTGTACTTAACGTAGACCGCGCAGCCCAATGGCTGTTAGACGGCGCTCAACCAACCGACACTGCAGCTGCAATTTTGAGCTACAAAGGTGCATCTTACAAGAAGCACTTGCAGGTAGGTGTAATCAAAGGAGCTATCACCCAAGAAGAAGCCGACAAGCGCTTCGCCACTTGGTTGGAAGAAAAAGCTGGTCGCATTGAAGCCAAAAAATCAAACTTATCTAGCGCTGCCCAAAAGGTTAAAGCGGAAGGTTTGGTTGCGGAATCAAAGCGTAGAGCTGCTACAGAAGCCAAATTGGCTGCTAAATTGGCCGAAGCTGAAGCCGCTGCCAATCCAGTAGTTGAAGAAGAAGTTGTTGCTGAAGAAGCACCTGCTGCTGAAGAAGCACCTGCTGCCGAAGAGGCACCTGCTGCTGAAGAAGCACCTGCTGCTGAAGAAGCACCTGTTGCCGAAGAAGCACCTGCTGCTGAAGAAGCACCTGCTACTGAAGAAGCGCCTGCTGCCGAAGAAGCGCCTGCTGCCGAAGAAGCACCTGCTGCCGAAGAAGCACCTGCTGCCGAAGAAGCACCTGCTGCCGAATAATTGCAAGCGCCATGAATGTATTACCACCACCGCTCACCTTGGTTGGGAAAATACATGGTAAACATGGTTACGATGGAAGATTATCCATCGAATGCTTCGCAACATCAAAGAAAATCATATCAAAAGGGAACTACCTATTTGTCGTAATCGACGGAAAAGGAGTTCCCTTTTGCATTACCGACGTGAACAAAACTCAAGAGTTGATAAAACTCAAAGGAATTGACAGCGAAGAAAAAGCCAAGGCACTCATGGGACTGTCGTTTGGTGTCCCCGCTAGCAAAAAAATGTCGGTCATCCCAAGTATCAACGGCCTCGTCGGATTTGGCATTCTCGATCAAACCTCTGGATTCAAAGGTGTTATTTCACAAGTCGACGAACTGCCCCAAGGCCCAATGCTCACGGTGATTGGAACCGAAATGACTGTCGAAACAGCCGCTGAAGCAAATATCTACCCTAAAGAAAACAAGCCATCGCGAGAAGTTTTGATTCCTTTGGTTGAAACTTGGATTACGCGTATCGACGAATCCGAACCCTGTATTTATATGGAATTGCCCGAAGGCTTGATTCATTTAAACGATTAATTTCTCACATTTCCTCATCGCCCAACAAATCGGGTCGCAACCGCATCGTTCTTTCCAGCGCTTGCTCGTGTTTCCATTGTGCTATTTTAGGATGATTTCCCGTTGTCAACACATCAGGCACTCGAATCCCTTGAAACACCTCGGGCCTCGTATATAAAGGTGGCGCAAGTAAATCATCTTGAAAAGAATCGCTCAAAGCACTTTCTTCATCGCCCAAAACACCGGGAAGCAAACGAACTACCGAATCCACCACTGCAGCGGCCGCAATTTCACCACCACTGAGCACAAAATCGCCTAAGGAAATTTCCATGGTGACATACAAATCGCGCACTCGGTGATCGATTCCTTTGTAATGTCCGCAAATCAGCATCACATTTTCGCCCAAACTGAGTTGGTTCGATAACCCCTGTTTGAGTGGTGAACCGTCTGGGGTCATATATATCACATGGTCGTAATTTCTTTCCGATTTCAACTTTTCAATCACCTTACTCAGCGGCTCCGGCATCAACACCATCCCTGCCCCACCGCCAAAAGGCGTATCGTCAATCTGCTTATACTTCCCCAACCCATAATCGTGCAAATTATGAATATGAATCTCCGCCAAACCCTTGTCGCACGCTCGTTTTGGAATGCTATAACCCAACAATCCACCCAACAAATCTGGCACCGCCGAAATGATATCAAATCGCATCGTACAAAGATACCCGATGTTGATATTTAAACGTGTATTTCCCAAGGCAAATTTGGAAAGCCACCGCTTGGCACCGAATTTTGAAAGATATGTTAACCCTACGCAGACCCTTGGTGATTTTTGACTTGGAAACCACCGGTGTAAGTGTCACCCATGACCGCATCGTTGAAATTTGCTTACTCAAAGTTTACCCTGATTTTAGAGAGGAACTGCGCACGTATCGCATTAATCCTGGCATGCCAATTCCTGCTGGAGCTACTGCGGTACATGGAATCACCAATGAGGACGTCGCCGACAAACCGAGCTTCAAGGATATGTCAGCCGAAATCAGTCAATTCATCCGCGACTGCGACTTTGGAGGGTTTAACTCCAACAAATTTGATTTTCCGATGCTCGTCGAAGAGTTTTTCCGCGCCCACATCGAAATTGATGTGCAGCAATGCAAATTCGTAGATGCGCAGCGTATTTACCATATGAAAGAGCCGCGGACATTAAGCGCTGCTTACAAATTCTATTGCGAACGCACCCTAGAAAATGCCCATAGCGCCGAAGCCGATACCATTGCCACTTGGCAGATCATCAAGGCGCAAATGGAAAAATATACCGACCTACCCGAGAACATTGAGGCACTACATAGCCTAACGGGACAAGACCTCCTTGCCGATTTGGCAGGTCGCTTGGTATTCAACGAGAAAAAAGAAATCATTTTCAACTTCGGTAAGCATAAAGGCAAAACCGTTCGTGACATCCTTTTGAATGAGCCCGGTTATTACAATTGGATGATGGATGGCGACTTCCCTCAACAAACAAAAAATGTGCTTTCTAAAATTCGTCAGAGTCTGAAAAACGGATAATTTCGAAATGATCAACTTAGACGACATTGAGATCATCGACGAATTTGAGGACGATGAACCCGCGGTAGACCCCAGAAAACGTGGGCCACTGATTGGCAAAATACAGATTATTGACCAGGCCGACGATTGGGTGGCTATCAACAAACCGGCTTTTGTCCCTTCGCTTCCTGAAAGAGGCAAATACACCGCACAGTCGGTCCAAGAATGGGCAAAAAACCAATGGCCCGACTCCATACTTTGTCATCGAATCGACAGAGAGACTTCGGGATTGTTGCTGATTGCGAAAAATCCAGAGGCGTATCGACATTTCTCGATGCAATTTGAGCACAGAAAAGTTCATAAAATTTACCACGCCATTGTCAATGGGCAATTGCATTTCAACGACTTATGGATTGACCTTCCCATCATCGCGGAACAACTCGGAAAAATTCGCATCGATAGAAAAAACGGAAAACCCGCACAAACGAGATTCAAGTCGTTGCAAGTTTTTAAACACTTCACTTTAATGGAATGCGAACCCAAAACGGGTAGATTACACCAAATTCGGGTTCACCTACAAAGTCAGAATGCTTGCATCGCCGGGGATACCCTATACGGCAGCGACATCCCAATGCTTTCTTGGGTAAAGAGGAAGTTGCACGGAACGGACACCCCACTCATTCAGCGCTTTGCCTTACACGCCAAGCAAATGAGAATTCAAGCACCCGATGGAACCGACTTAGTTCTAGAAGCACCGTATTCAAAAGATATGGAGGTCATGCTCAAACACCTCAACAAATACAACCAATAAATCATGAGCAGCGGTTTCAAACACGTCAAACCTGTGGTCCCAGCCATGAAAGTACCGCAGCCCATCGCGCTACGAAAACTAGTACATCTGCAGGGCAAGGTAATGCGCGCCACACTCAAACGTCTTAAACAAAGGCCACCCCGCGACTTGGATGAGCAATTTGAAAAACTGCACGAAAAAGCCTTCAAACAAATCGATTGCCTGGATTGCGGAAATTGCTGCAAAACAACCTCGCCCATGCTATTCGAAAAAGACATTGAACGATTGTCGACCCGCTTTAAACTAAAACCCGGCGATTTCGTTACGCAGTATTTAGAAATTGACACGGACGGACTTTATGCCATAAAAGGTGCACCCTGTCCATTTTTGGGCGACGACAATGCTTGCTCGGTATATGAGGACCGTCCAAAAGCCTGTAGAGAATACCCGCATACCAATCACCGCAAAATGCACACTCACTTAGCGTTGGCCCACCACAACATAGAAATATGCCCGGCCGTTTTTGCCATCGTGGAGCAATTAAACGCGCTTTAAGAGATTCCCAAAATTCCGCCATCAAACGGCAAAACCAAGACTTTCTAGGGTTATATTTGCGGTTCTTTTAACCGCTTCATGCAAAACATTCGCAATTTCTGTATCATCGCCCACATCGATCATGGCAAAAGCACACTCGCCGATCGACTGTTAGAGTACACCAACACGGTGAGCAAGCGCGACTTGCAAGCCCAAGTATTGGACGATATGGATATCGAGCGTGAACGCGGTATCACAATCAAGAGCCACGCCATCCAAATGAATTACGAACTGGATGGTGAGAAGTATATTTTGAACTTGATCGACACACCGGGTCACGTAGATTTCAGTTATGAAGTGAGCAGAAGTATTGCCGCTTGCGAAGGTGCACTATTGATTGTAGACGCTTCTCAAGGGATTGAAGCACAAACAATTAGCAACTTATTCATGGCCTTGGAACACGATTTGGAAATCATTCCTGTTCTAAATAAAATTGATTTGCCGGGCGCCATGCCGGAGGAAGTAAAAGACGAAATTGTAGATTTGATTGGATGCGACCGCGACAGTATTCTTGTGGCCAGCGGAAAAACAGGTCAAGGCGTTCACGATATTTTAAGAGCCATCGTTGCTCGAGTACCTGCACCAAAGGGAGACATTAATGCACCTTTGAAAGCATTGATTTTTGATTCGGTGTTTAACTCCTTCCGCGGAATTATTGCCTATTTCAGGATCATTGATGGCAGATTAAAGAAAGGCCAACACGTCCGCTTTATGAACGGTGGCAGTGAGTATTTTGCCGATGAAATTGGCATTTTGAAAATGGAATTAAGTCCGCGTAGCGAAGTTAGCGCTGGCGATGTGGGTTATATTATTTCGGGTATCAAAGATGCCAAAGAAGTGAAGGTGGGTGATACGCTTACCGACAAAGTACATCCAGCGGCCGTGGCCATCGACGGGTTTGAAGATGTAAAGCCTATGGTTTTTGCAGGTATTTACCCTATCGATACGGAAGATTTTGAAGAATTGCGCGAGGCGATGGGCAAATTGCAGCTCAACGATGCAAGTATCGTTTTTGAGCCAGAGAGTTCTGCCGCTTTGGGATTTGGATTTCGTTGCGGTTTCTTAGGAATGCTCCACTTGGAAATTATCCAAGAACGTTTGGAACGCGAATTCAACATGACGGTTATTACCACAGTCCCCAACGTAAGTTATGTTGCGTATACCACCAAAGGAGAAGAAGTTTTAGTAAATAATCCAACAGATTTGCCACCACCGGAGAAAATCGACTACGTGGAAGAGCCTTATATTCGGGCCAGTGTTATCACAAAATCTGACTATGTGGGTCCAATCATGACATTATGCTTGGATAAGCGAGGCCTATTAACCAACCAAATTTATCTCACCAGTGATCGCGTAGAAATGAATTTCGAAATGCCTTTGGCCGAAATCGTTTTTGATTTTTACGATCGATTAAAGTCAATTTCTAAAGGATACGCCAGCTTTGACTACTCACCTTTGGGATATAAAGAGAGTAAGTTGGTAAAGATGGATATTATGCTAAACGGCAAGGGGGTTGATGCGTTGAGTGCGATTATTCACCGCGACAATGCACAGGATTTAGGTCGTAAAATTTGCAAAAAACTTAGAGATTTGATTCCACGTCAGCAGTTCGAAATCGCTATTCAGGCGGCGGTTGGCGCAAAAATCATCTCTCGCGAAACTTTATCTGCGATGCGTAAGGATGTAACGGCCAAGTGTTATGGTGGTGATATTTCTCGTAAGCGAAAACTACTAGAAAAACAAAAAGCTGGTAAAAAACGCATGAAGTCGGTGGGCAATGTCGATATTCCCCAAAGCGCCTTCATGGCCGTGTTGAAGTTAAACGAGTGATTTAACTTTGGGGTCGTATGGAGTCCCTGGGGTATAATGAAGAGGCCATCGCTGCGATGGAATTGGGTTTTTGTGGCGGCATAGGTCCGGTTTTAGGAAGGATATTAATAGAACATTTTGGCTCTGCGAGGGCGGTATTTGGAGCAGCGCCGCAGGCACTGCTCCAAATACCCGGTGTATCCCAAAAAGCCCATTACAACATCATTCATAGCGCAAAATCCAATTTCAACGAGGCCCGAGAATATGTCAAACAGCACATAGCATTGGGAATTTCCGTTGTCAGCATTTCTCAAGAAAGCTACCCCTACCGACTCAAAGAGCTAGCCGATGCGCCATTGTGTTTATATTATAAGGGCGATATTGAATGGGATGCCCCAAGGATTTTGGGCGTAATTGGAACACGAAAACCATCACCCCATGGCAGCCACGAGGCCAAAAAATTGGTTGAGGGGATCCGATCATTTGACCCAATCATCGTGAGTGGGATGGCCTATGGGGTTGATGCAATCGCCCACAGAACGGCATTGGAAACGGGACAGAAAACATGGGCGGTGCTGGCACACGGCCTTGAAAAAATATACCCCCCGACCCACAAGACATTTGCGCAGCAAATGCTGGCCGACCGTGGGGGCCTAATCTCCGAATTCCCCGTAGGAACAAAAATGCACCCCGACTATTTCCCCAAAAGGAATCGAATTGTTGCCGGTCTATGCGATGCAATCCTCGTCACCGAAAGCGGAATCAAAGGCGGCTCAATGATTACTGCACGAATTGCCCATGGCTATAACAGAGATGTATTTGCTGTCCCCGGCAGACCATCAGACCTCGCCTCTATCGGATGCAACTTCCTCATCCAAAAAAATATGGCCCAAATCACCACAAATGCCACCGATATTGGAGAAGCAATGAATTGGGAAAACAAAAACCCCAGTTCAAACGGAAACAACAACCATCAATTAAACCTCTTTGAAAACCTAAACCCCGTTGAAACTCAAGTCATGCAATGGCTCATGGAAGGAATTAACCACCCCAACAAAATGCTAGAAAAACAACAATGGGCAGCGAGTAAAATCTCAATGGCACTGCTCGACCTTGAACTGAAGGGACTGATTTGTGCTACTGGGGGAAATAACTACCGCCCGAATTAGAACGGATTTTAGATCCTGAAAACCTTAATCCCAAGTGGGAATTGTCAGCTTAACGCTTTTTACCCTTAGGAGCGGTATTCGCACGCTGCTGACTCGCCTTCATCGCCTCTTCCATCCGTTGCTGGAATTTCGATTTGGTAGCCGGCTTCTTGCGATTTTCCGCAATTTGTGCATGCAATTTGGTATCGTCAACCGTTCTACGAATCACCCATTGCTGACCAAACGTGATCATGTTACTGACAAAATAATACCACGTTAAACCTGCAGCGTAATCGTTCAACACACCCAAGAAAATTACTGGCATGAAATATCCGATATACTTCATCTGACCTGTTACACCCGACAACTGATTGTTGAAATGAGTGTAAATCAAGGTAGAAACTGTCATCAACAAGGTAAAGAAACTCACGTGATCGCCATAGAAAGGAATGGTGAATCCCAAATTAGGCCCATCGTACTGACTCAAATCGGTGGCCCACATAAATGCTTTCTGTCTGAGCTCAAACGCATTTGGAAAGAACTGGAACATCGCAAACAAAATTGGCATCTGCAATAAAACAGGTACGCAACCACTCATCGGACTCACGCCCGCTTTGCGATACAACGCCATATTTTCCTGCTGCATTTTCTGCATATCGCTGCCGTGCTTTTCCTTAATAACGTCAATTTCTGGCTTAAGGATACGCATTTTAGCGGTACTGATGTACGACTTATAAACCAATGGCAACAAGGCTGTTTTGATGATAACTGTAAGGAGTAAAATGATAATACCCATACTGCCTATCACACCATCCAAAGCATGAAAAACAGGAATTACAGCGTAGCGATTCACCCAGCCAAAAATACCCCATCCCAAGGGAATGATACTTTCTAGACCCGCATTTGGCATACCCACTTGCGCATCTTTCATCGTATAAAACTGATTTGGGCCAAAATAGTAGCTAAATCCGTATGATTTCAGGGGCTGACGTTCGAAATCGACATATACTTCAGCGTTTAAATCTTTGATCCGGTTTGCATCTTTCGTTTCTTTCCAAGCAATTTTTGCATCGCTAGAGAAACCCGAATCAGCCACCATCATCACAGAAAAATATTGCTGCTTAAAGCCAAACCAATCCAAATTGTTCTTCAATTCCTCGCTGGCCGGACTTGCCAAATCCAACTTATCCGCATCCTCACCACGCAAACGATACACAACAGTTGTGTTCTGCGTTTCCCACTTCATGTCCTTCTCTTGCTTCTGCAATTGAGCTCTCCAAGTAATTTTGATACCCGAATTGCGCGACTTTACGATTTCATCGATGCCCTTAAGCTTCAATTCATGCTTTACCGTAAAACCATCCGCAGCCAACGAATAAATCTGGTCGATGTAACGGGCTGAATCACCCAAACGCAATGTGACCTGATTTTCAGTTTGAGAAACAACATTCCAATAAAAATCGGCGCTATTTAAAGGACCATTGGCAGTGTATAATTCAAATGCCCATTGGTTGTCGTTCACTTGATTCGACAACAATTCCAAAACACTTGAATCCGAACGACGATGATTATTTAGCACTACGCGACCAACATTGCCGCCTTTTGTTCGAATATCGATGCTCAATTCCTTACTTTTAAGCTGAACCAACCCCGGTTTGCCTTGCAATTGCGATGCAAATCCTCCGATTGTGCTCAATAATGCAGAATCTTTTGCGGGCGATGCGCTTTCAGAAATTGCTGAACTATTCGATTTGGCAGCCGTTGGAGAAGTCACTTTCGCGGCCTCAACCCTTGCTACGCTATCGCGCTGACGTTGAAAAATTGCTTGTTCCTCCGCGCTGGGAGCCGTGTACCAATAGTATCCTATTAAGATTAGGAAAATGAGCGAAAAGCCGGTGATTGTATTGCGATCCATGAATAAAGGATGCGAAGTTACAAAAAAAGAAGGCGGGCAATCTATGAAAAAATTGAAGTTCTGATAAATAATGATGAAAACCCCTTTGAATAGGCATTTCGAATTACTATCTTTGCGCACCGAATATTCACGATGGCCAACGTAGGAAAAATCTCACAAATTATTGGTCCAGTGGTCGATGTTAGTTTCAACGAACCCGGATCTACGCTCCCTAAAATTTACAACTCATTAACCGTTACCAAAGACAACGGTCAATCCTTAGTGCTTGAAGTACAACAGCACTTGGGCGAAAACATGGTACGTACCATTGCGATGGACGGTACTGATGGACTTCGCCGCGGAATTGACGCGATTGATACTGGCGATGCGATTCGCATGCCCGTGGGTGAAGCCATTCGTGGCCGACTGCTCAACGTGGTAGGTGATGCAATCGACGGGATGACGCCTCTTTCCAAAGAAAATGGAAGAGCCATTCACCAACCAGCTCCAACTTTCGACAATTTGAGCACCAGTGCAGAACCTCTGTACACAGGTATCAAAGTAATCGATTTGCTTGAGCCCTATGCAAAAGGAGGTAAAATCGGCTTGTTCGGTGGTGCCGGTGTAGGAAAAACGGTTTTGATTATGGAATTGATCAACAACATCGCGAAAGCGTACTCTGGTATGTCGGTTTTCGCCGGTGTTGGTGAAAGAACCCGTGAAGGAAACGATCTATTGCGCGAGATGATTGAATCTGGCGTTATTAAATACGGCGAAGCATTCAAACACAGCATGGAAAGCGGTGGTTGGGATTTGGATACCGTTGATATGGAAGACTTAAAAAGTAGCCAAGCCACATTGGTGTTTGGTCAGATGAATGAGCCTCCAGGAGCCCGTGCAAGGGTTGCCTTGAGTGGTTTGTCTGTTGCCGAATATTTCCGTGATGGTGATGGTACCGGTGCAGGAAAAGACATTCTTTTCTTTATCGATAACATTTTCCGTTTCACACAAGCAGGATCAGAGGTATCAGCGTTGTTGGGCCGTATGCCTAGCGCCGTGGGTTACCAGCCTACCCTTGCTACAGAAATGGGTGCGATGCAAGAGCGTATCACTTCTACCACACGTGGTTCAATCACGTCTGTTCAAGCGGTTTATGTTCCTGCGGATGACTTAACAGATCCAGCCCCAGCAACAACTTTTGCTCACTTGGATGCTACTACAGTATTGTCTCGTAAAATTGCGGAATTGGGTATCTACCCTGCTGTGGATCCTTTGGATTCTACAAGTCGTATTTTGAGCGAGGAAGTTTTGGGTAAAGAACATTACGGATGTGCTCAACGCGTAAAAGAGTTACTACAACGTTATAAGGAATTGCAAGACATCATTGCCATCTTGGGTATGGATGAATTGAGCGAAGACGATAAGTTGGTGGTTCACCGTGCTCGTCGTGTTCAACGTTTCTTGTCTCAACCTTTCCACGTTGCAGAACAGTTTACGGGTATCCCTGGCGTATTGGTGGACATCAAAGAAACCATCAAATCATTTAACATGATTATGAACGGTGAAGTAGATGAATATCCAGAAGCCGCCTTCAACTTAGTAGGTACCATCGAAGATGCTATCGAAAAGGGTAAAAAATTATTGGAAGAAGCCAACGCTTAATAAAAGATATGTTTGTAGAAGTATTAACACCAGATAAAACTTTATTCAGCGGAGACGCCGAAGTAATCACATTGCCTGGTGTAAACGGAAGCTTTCAGATCCTCGACAACCACGCACCCATGATTGCAAACTTGAAATCAGGAAATGTGGAAATCAAAAGCAGCACCCAAACCGAAACCTACGAAGTCAAAAGTGGATTGGTTGAAGTACTGAAGAACAAAGTCGTTGTATTGGTTTAATCGCCCTTATCAAAACCACTCAGCATTTGAGTCGGCCTTAGATTAACAACATATTTTTTTACAAAAGAGAAAGAGCCTCGTCGATGACGAGGCTCTTTCTCTTTTGTAAAAAACCAAAAACACTCCCACAACAATAAATTTTCATCTACGAACAAATCACATAACTAAACAAAACCCAGCCACAACCAACTAGAACACCTAAACAAAACCATCAAAACCCAACCAATCACAAACCCTTGAAAAAATATATTGTTCAACTTATCCACACAAGACATAAACAAATAATCTAAAATAAGAGTATAAATCATTGGTATATAATATATTAATTAAATCACTCAACAACAATACGATATTTTGTTTAATTTTATAACGACATTTCTTGTACAAGAAAATTTGATTGAACTTACACAAAACACCATCTTTGTATAAGATATCCGTATGAGAATTATACAAAATGATTTCGACAAGAAAATAGCAGGAGAATTACTTCCGCTAAGAAATTATGCATTGTCGTTAACCCACGACATGGACGACACCAAAGATTTAGTGCAAGACACAATCCTAAAAGCTTACAGATATCAGAGTAAATTCCAAGAAGGTACAAACCTCCGCGGTTGGCTCTATACCATTCTCAAAAATAGCTTCATCAACAACTACCGTCGTGATATGAAGCGCAATACATTCTTGGATAGCACAGACAATTCATATTTTATTGATTTGCCGTCTCACAAAATCGACAACGATGCAGAGACTAAATTTATCCGCCAAGATCTAGAAGCTGCAATTGATGAACTATCCTTTGATTTAAGAGTAACTTTTAAACTAAACACCGAAGGTTACAAATACCACGAAATTGCCGAAGAAATGCAAATCCCAATTGGCACCGTAAAAACCCGCATATTTGTCGCCCGCCGAATCCTTCGCGAGCGTCTAAAAGAATACGCAGTGGTTTACGGCTTGCAAATGGCGTAAATTTGAGGTATTCTTTATGATACCGGATCACTTAACATACTTATTCTTAAATCTCATCACGATTGCTGGCCCTTTAGCGCTATCATTCGATAAAAAAGTGGCATTCTACAAGAACTGGAAACAGTTCATCGTAGCGATGCTTGCAACAAGTACCTTATACATTGTATGGGATATCTGGTTCACCAAAATAAATGTATGGTTGTTCAATCCGCAGTTTCTTTGCGGAAAATGGCTTGCTAATCTCCCCCTAGAAGAATATATCTTCTTCATTATCATCCCCTATGCATGCCTTTTCATATATGCCTGCCTCAAGGCCTATCTACCTAAATTCTCGTTCAACAAAGCACTTAAACCGATAGTAATTTCATTAATGGCGATAAGCCTAATCGCAATGTCAATTAACCCGAGTCACTTATATACGACAATAACATTTGGATTCCTATTCATCACACTGTCGGCGTTACTCCTCACGCACCACACAGACCATTTATCGCACATCATTCTGGCATGGATCATCGCTTTACTCCCAATGGCATACGTCAACGGAGTATTAACCAGCAAACCCGTCTTGATTTATAACGATGCTCAAAACCTTGGAATTCGCATTGGAACGATACCGATAGAAGATTTTTTCTATAACATGGTTTACATGCTATGGATGATTACGCTTTACGAAATCCTAAGAAAGGAGAATAAAACCACTCCAAGCAAATCCTAGTGCCAAATTGCAGTATCAGCCAAACTCTGTTTCTTGGCTTTTTTGCGTTGACTTTTTGTCCCTGGTACTGGAATATACTTTTCAGGGTATTTCTTCAAATCCAACATAATACTCTGCAATTGCGCATTGCTATTTCTAACGTCAGCATATAGGGCTTCATCCTTCAGCAACTTGCCCATACTACCCTTCCCTTGATTCAAATCGTTCAATAACAACGACAACTTCTCACTGCTCGTAGACAAATTATTTAACATATCTGCGATACGAACAGAATCCATCTGACGTCCAGCTTTATTAAAATGCTCCAAACCTTCACGCAACTGCCTATCATATTCTGGCAAATTACTCGAGAACGTACCCAGACTATTGGACGTCTGTTTCAAGGCCGGTTCCAACGCCGCAATGGTTTTTCGAATTTCAATAATAGTAGCCGCAAGCTCATGTAATACAACCGGCACACTATTCACCGCTTCATTCAACTCCTGTTTATGCAGGAAAGCATTTAAAGTACCGAACAACGAATCAGCACTATTGGTAACATTCACGACTTTGGTGTTGATCATACCAAATACGTCCTTAGAATAGTCAGGCTCTAAAACATCGCCATCTTCCGCAAAATCTTTAGAATTACCCTTCAATAATTTCAAAGTCACACCACCAAGCAATTGTGCCTCAATCTTAATTTTAGAATCCTCCGGAATTTTCATATCCGAACTCACTTCAACAATTGCAACAATCTTCTGGTTTTCATCCATTTTAAGAGATCGAACCATACCAATCTTGAAACCATTGTAAATGAGTTTTGTTCCAACCGATAACCCTTGGGTATTGTCGTAATACACTTTAAAACTCCTACCACGATCAAACAGATTATCTCTGCCCATCATGAAATTGTAGCCTAATAGGAGAATGCAGATCGACACAATGGCGAGCACCCCAACTTTGAATTCGTTTGATAGTCCTTTAAACACAGTAGATACTTTATTCAAAAATAAGTAAAAAATACAAAGCTTATAAAAAAAGAAAGGCCCCCGTCATAGACGGGGGCCTTTCACTATGAAATCTTAATGATTAGTGTTTAACTACAACACGCTTAGTAACAGTTTCACCGTTGTTGGTCAAGTTCACGAAGTAGATACCTTCGCTTACGTTGCTCAAGTCGATTTGAGTGTTACCAAATCCACCTTGCAAGTTATCCAACTTAGATACAACTGCACCGAATGCATTCGTAACTACTACATTCAAAGGTTGATTGTTGGTCAAGTTATAACCTACAGTCAACAATCCAGTAGTTGGGTTAGGATGAACAGAAACTGCATCTTGCAATTTCGCGCTCTCAGTTCCCATGTAAGTATTGAAGCAATTTGGTGGGTAAGCAACATATACTGGACGAGAAACCGCAGTTGCTTCGTTTCCACTAGGATCAACCAAAGAATAGTTGATATAGTAAACACCAGCTTCCATTACGTTCACGTTATGTCCCAATACTTTAACCAAAGGCATCAAATCACCAGAAGAATAGTAGTTGTCACGTACAATCAAACCAGACATTGCCCAGAAAGGAGTAGCGATACATACAGAGATTGCAGGTGCAGTGATGGTAGGAGAAATCCTATCAACAACTTTGATGAAACGCTGCTTAGTTGTAACGTTTCCGCTACCATCAGTTGCAGTGAATGTTTCAACATAAGTACCCAAAGTATAAGCATCTACTTTACCGGTCTTAGTAACTGAAAGTTGAGACTTAGAGTAGAAATTATCCACTACAGTTACTGAACGTGAATAGTAAGCGTTGTTTACATCATGTAAAACAGTATCACTAGTATTCAATTCGATTTCTGGAGCGATATAATCGTCAACACGGTAGTTCAATACAAAACCATCTTCCAATGCTTTGTTACCAGAAGGATCAACTGCTTTGTAAGATACAGGGTATGTCGCACGGATGTTAGTGTTAACAGGACCGTTGAAACCTGGATTCTTAGAAACAAAGATTGAACCGTTACAAGGATCCATTGCATAAACATCATCAACGAATACACCACCAATTTGAACATTGATGATTGTACCATCTACGATCGCTTTAGCCAATTTCAAGATGCTAGGGACTTTAGTGTCTTTTACAATAACTACACGCTTGATAGAGATTGCATTCTTTTGTGCATCAGATACTGAGTAAACCAAAGTGTAAACACCTACAGTTCCAGCATCAACTTTACCAGCAATTTTGATTGCTGAAGTCAAGTTACCATCGTTAGCATCAATTGCTACAGCTCCTGGCTCAGTGTAAGTATCACACTGCTCCAACACCATAGTGTCTTTGCCATTCAATGTCAACTTAGGAGCAGATTTGTCCAAAGCAACAATTACCGTACGGAATCTCGTAACAGCATTGTTTCCAGATGCATCACGTAGATCAAATTGGAAACTGTAGATACCAGGAGCTGAACAATCCAAGTCAGTCTTAACAACTACACTAGAAGTCATATCACCTTGAGTTGCATCATTAGCCTTGAAAGTAGTTCCTGCGATTTCAGCATAACATGCAGTTTTAGTTGCAGTTTTTTCAACACGAACTGTATCACCACCAACTAAAGTAATTACCGGTGGTTGACCATCATTAGCTAACGTCAACACGTAATCTTCAAATTCACCCACAGTGTTAATTCCACAGTATGTATTCGAGAATGAACTGTAAGATACACCTACACGCATGCGGGTATTACCTTCAAATGAATTTGAGATATCAGGCACAGTAAACTTACCATTAGCAGATGCACCAGCAATTGTTCCGCTGCTGTAAACTTCTTCACCTGCATCAGCGAAGTCACCATCAATGTTCCAGTCAATCCAAGCCTTGTAATTTACAGAGTTAGAAATTGTGTTACGACCGATAGATAAATCATAAGTACCTCCGAATGTCAATTTAGCCGGAGCTACTTTATCCGCGAAATTGGTATAATAGTCAATACCTGAAGTAGATGTATTATTCATTAATTCCGTACTACCAGACTTAACTGTTACATTATTGATTCCAACGTCAGCTGACAACAAATCAACCAAAGGAATACAATAGTCCAAACAAACAACATATTTGTTTTTGATCAATTTTTTCTCAGTTGCAGTCTTACCACCTACAGAGTTGTAAGCACTCAAAGTGAATGTGTAAGCACCACCCTTTTGGAATTTCAATTGTGGGTTTTGGCTATTCTTTGAAGTACCATTTTCATAAGTGAAAGAAGTAGGGAAAATGCTCCATTCGAAAGTGTTAGCATAATCAGTCTTAGTTGTGATTGTAACTACATCACCAATATTTGGACGAACATTGCTCGCAGTGTAATCCAAATAACCAGGAGCAGTTGGGGTGTTGATTGTGATTGACTTACAGAATGTATCAACACCTGTACATGTCAAAGCGATCAAACATACCTGATAGCTACCATCTGTGTAGAAGGCACGAGTGTAATCCGTAGCACTAGACTCAGGATTACCATCGATCTGCCACTCATAAGTAGGAAGACCTTTAACATTGCTAGAAGAATTCACGAAGTTAACATTCAAACCATTGGCAGCTGGGTTGTAATCAGTTGTCCATTTTGCTGAAGGCTTAACCGCTGGAGCCAATACAGATTCCCAGTTGATGATAAAACCATTCGCAGTTCCAGAACCATTAGATTCAAACGTAATGTATACCGCACCACTATTGGTTACAATTTTAGCAGTATCATATTTAGAAACATTGTTACCGTCAATTGTAGCAATCAACTTATTTGCAGTTGCCTCTTTTGCATCATAAATGCGTAAGATGTCACCGTTATCTGCCAATTGCAATTCACCAAATGACAAAGTGATTTTAGTTGCTCCACAAGGAATGATTTTGAAATAGTCAATTGAAGTCTTACGACTGTTTCCATAAGGGGCAGTTGGACCACCGTTATCATACAAACGACCTGTCTTAGATTGAGCCTCTTTAGAAGGTCCCATGTAATACTCAGTTGGAGCGATACACTCTACATAGCGATCTTTACATAATTTACTTGAAGGACCGATATCGTTTGAAGATGTCAAACAAACTTTATACCAACCCAATTCACTTAATGTAAATTTAGGATTTTGAACAGTAGATGTTTGATCATCAACACCAGTAGGTGAGGTCAATTCCCAACTATAACTATAAGCTCCGTTGTTACTCAAGTCATACATGGTAACATCATAATAAATTTCAGATTCGTTTGTAGAAGCTACAAAATCTGCCTTTGGAACAGCAGTAGGCGCAACAATCGTTACCGACTTAGACGCAGAATCCGCAAGTCCACAATAATTAACAAGCATTTTAACATCATACGTTCCCGCAGATGCCCATTTTGCCGCTCCTTTATCCGTTTTATCACTAAATCCAGTGTATGGAGGCGCAACTGCCTTGTCAAAAGTCCATTTATACGTGTAGCCACTACTTGGATTCACCGCACTAAATTTAACATTCGTCTTTACATAGTTAGTACCTGTTGGAACGATAAAGTTTGCAGTCGGAGAAGCACCAAGCTTCAAATTAACTTCCAAGTCAAAACAGTTACCATAGGTCTGTGCAACACCACAACCATTACTGGCCGACATAGTGTATACCTGAGCACCACCACGAACACGCATGTAACTCGACCCAGATGTTGACCAACATGGCATTTTCAAATTAAAAGTTGTAACACCAGAAGCAATATTTGAACTAGGATCTACAACGCATTCTGCAGTAGCAAAACTACCATCACGGTTAGCGTCAATCCAAATACCGATACGAGAACCCCAACCTTGAGAGGCCCAAGTTCCACCTGTAACAGTAACAGAAATAGATTCACTAGCCGTTAAATCGAACGCCTTACCGGTGTTAAGAATACCCCTGTAAGAAGTTGCCGCGCTAGTTGAGTTACATCCAAGACCATTGTAAGATGCCAAAGTTGTTCCTTTAGCATTCTTTACCGTTACATCTAGGATGTCACCCGGTGCATCTGTGGATGTACCACTGATTGTACCAAAGTAGCCACCACATCCCCAGGAAGATGTTCCCGAGCATGGCGTTTGCGCTTTCAAAGAACTCGAGGTGAATAAACCACCCACGAGAACCCCTAAAAACGCAAGCTTTTTGAGTTGTGTAATTGTTGATTTCATAGTTTTTTCTTAAATATATTTTCACAAATGACGCGAAAAAGTCAATTGGTTGCAAGAAAATTGATAAAAAATTTAATTTTTTTTACACGATTCCAACGGCGTTCAGCCCGAAATTCATTTTCCGTTCACGGAATTTAGCAATTCCAACGAATTTTTATAGTCCCGCACCGCCCTAAAAATGCCTAACGCAATCTTTTGCTGACCATCATTCGACTTCAAACTAATGCGGTCCGTAGAGTTGGTTAAAAAACCGGTTTCTACCAAAACACTTGGCATTGAAGTTTGCCACAAAACCAAAAATCCTGCTTGTTTAACACCTCGTGTTTTTATGGGGCTTAATTTGCTGGTATGACTTTCAATTCCACTAGCCAATTTCAAGCTTTGTTTCATAAACGCATTCTGCACCAAGCTGAATATAATATGTCCTTCCGGCGAATCTGGATCAAACCCGCCATACCTGGTGTTTTCCTTGTAATCAGACTCATAGGTAATTACGGCATTTTCACGCTTGGCGACCTCTAAATTCCCTTCAGATTTATGCAGCCCCATAAAATATGTTTCACTACCCGCGGCTGCCTTGTTGGGATTGGCGTTGCAGTGAATTGAAATAAACAAATCCGCCTGTCTATCATTCGCCAAATTGGGTCTTTCCCACAGTTTTAACGATTTATCCGTAGTTCTAGTGAATAAGACTTTTATCGATGGCAAACTGTCTTTCAAGAGTTTTCCCAATTTTAAAGCCACACCCAATGTCACATCCTTTTCAAAAATCTCATTGTTGCCATTGCAACCCGGATCCAATCCACCATGACCCGCATCAATCACCAATGTATTCACAGAATTGCTTACCCTCACCTTTTTTGCGGCAGGTAAACATATCAAAAGACCCAACGATAAACAAAAATGAATCGTCTGTTGAAGGCCTCTCCGCATGAATTTTAACATTTGTTTCATTCTTTCCTGTTGCATAACGCAATCATGGCAAACTTTTTGCCGAAATTCGCTGAAATTTGTCAGACCGCGAACATTCATATCACCATAGATGCCTACAACAATTGTTAACAGTTGTATTCGCGCTTTGCCTAGGCAACCTCAATCCTTTATCAGCGCAAGGAATAACGACAGCGTCCACAAAAAAAGACAGCGTAAGTAATCCGTCGCCCGCCAAAAAGGTAATTAACAACCCCATCCATTACGAAGCCTCAGATTCCATCATACTAAAAATGGAGAATGGAAAAGCCTTGCTCTATAATAAAGCAAAGGTGGATATGGATGAAACCGAACTAAACGCGAACTATATCGAGGTAGCCTTTGCCAACAAAACCCTTTTCGCAAAAGGAAATATCGACTCTACCGGCAAGTACATCAATCAACCGATCTTTAAAGATGGGAACGATGCCTATACTTCCGATAGCTTGCGATACAACAACGAATCAAAAAAAGGAATGGTGTATGGCTTGTCCCTGACCCAAGACGAGGCCCATGTCCAACTCAAACAGGTGATGAAACAACCCGATGGCAGTTTGATGGGCAATTCCGGAAAGATTAGCACCTGCTCCGACCCCCACCCCCATTTTTACCTGAACGCATCAAAAATCAAAGTAATACCCAATAACAAAGTACTTTTTGGCGCTGCAAACCTCGTCCTGGCCGATATCCCAACACCCCTAGCGCTACCCTTTGGGATTGCCCCTATGAAAAAAGGACAACGCAATGGACTAATCATGCCAAATCCAGGCTTTAACAATAGTAACAATAGCTTTTTCCTGTCCAACTTGGGTTATTATCAGGGCTTGGGGAAATTTGCCGATGCCCAGGTGAATTCCGATCTATATTTCAATGGCGATTTCCGTATGGGCGTTACAACCAATTTTATCAAACGATACAAATACAGCGGAGCCCTTGCAGTAAATATGAGTCGTTTCGGCAACGGAACAGATCGTGCCAGTCCATTTTTCTCCAAAACGAACGATTTTTCTATCAATTCTCGATTTGGGCTCGACCGAAAATTGCTTCCCGGTGTAACACTAAACGGGAACATCAACATCGTTACCGGAAATTACAACAAACGAAATTCAAAAGACATTCAAACACTGTCGAAAAACGAATTTGTCTCCAGCGTAAATTATGGACAAAGCTTCCTAAAAAATAAGGTCAATTTGTCCGCCTCAGCCCGCCACACCCAAAACGTTCAAACCCACGATTTCAGATTGGAATTACCCAATGTCAACGTCGGCGTATCCAGCTTAACACCCTTTGCAAAAAAGAACGGAACAAATACAAAATGGTTCGAACAACTTAGACTATCTTACAATATGAATTTCACCAATTCATTGAATACAAAAGATACATTAATATTTAGCGACAAATACAAAGACGTTCTCGCCACTATACAATCGGCCGTGAAGCATTCAATACCCCTTAGCACAAATATAAAATTGTTCAAAGGTGTGCTAAACGTGACTCCATCGGCTAGCTACCAAGAAAAATGGCTATTTAAAGCAAATACTAAATCCATTGATCCATTAACAAAGCAATTAGTTTCAAAAGATACTAGTGGATTTTTTAGATTAAATAATTATAGTTTTTCCACCGGAATAAGTACCAACATTTACGGTACATTTACAAAATTGAATTTGGGGAACATTCGTTCTATCAGACACACTATCACCCCCAATGTAAACTTCAATTATCGTCCAGAAATTGACGGCTATGAAAGGGGTTGGAATCGGACTTACATCGACACATCTGGTAAGAATATTGGCTATAGTTTGTTCGAAAAATATGGCGGTTCTGATTATGTGCAACGCAAGGGCGGAGCGATAGGATTTTCACTGAGCAACAACCTGCAAGCGAAAAAAGTGATAGGGAAAGACACCACGGGGAAAGAGAAGTTGGAGAAAGCGAATCTAATCGACCAATTAATGATTAGTGGGAACTACGATCTGGCCGCCGACAGTTTACAATGGAGCGATATCAACCTTGGATTCAACACCGTAATTGCGAAGCAGATAAGAATTGGAATCAACTCTGGCCTGAGCCCCTACTCGTATGTGAATGGGCGCAAAATCAACACATTTTCGGCAGCCAATGGCGGGCCAATCTTACGATATCGCGGGGTAGATTTAAGTATCAATTCACGTATCACACCGGAATTATTTGGCGGAAAAAAATCGACAGAAAGTGTATCGTCTAAACTCACGAATCCACTAAAAACTGATGAAGCCGAATTGAGAATGGTACAATCTCAACCGTGGAATTATTTCGATTTCAGTATTCCCTGGTCGATGAATCTCACCTACAATGTTGGCTACAATAACGAAATCGCAATTGCCAATAACAAGCTAACGAATCACAGGATTTCAATCAACGGCGACATCAGCATCACCCAAGAATGGAAGATTGCATACAGTACGGGCTATGATTTAAAAAGAAATATGATGGCCGGAAGCGAATTTTCGGTAGTAAGAAACCTTCACTGCTGGCAATTGGAATTTAAGTGGATTCCGAGCGGGTATGCCAAAATGTGGCTATTCACACTCAGGCCCAAGAGCCCATTATTACAAGATTTGAAGTTAAATAAAAAGGTATTTAGCAATCCCGTATTGTTTCAATAAATCTATTTTTACTTCCGATTGTTAACTTTGCACATTATGAGCATTCAAATAGGATCAATAGCCCCCGATTTCACATTATTCAACAGTGAAAAACAAGAAGTTACTTTGTCTCAGTACTTAGGTAAATCTGTAGTATTGTTGTTCTACCCCCAAGCATTTACTGGTGTTTGCACCACGGAACTTTGCGGAATTCGCGACAATATGAATGTATATAGTTCGTTGAATGCTGAGATTTTGGCGATTTCCGTTGATTCAGTTTTCACTTTAGAAAATTGGAAAGAGCAACAAGGATTTAACTTTCAGATGTTAAGCGATTTCAACAAAACGGTGAGTATTTCTTACGAAACCATTTATGAGACTTTTGCATTTGGAATGAAAGGTGTTTCTAAAAGATCTGCGTTTGTTGTTGACCCAAAAGGCGTTTTGCAATACGTTGAAATCTTAGACAACGCCGGTGAAATTCCAAACCTTGATAAAATCAAAGAGGTTTTAGCCACTTTGTAAATTTAAAGTTAAATTTGAAGGATGCGAGCTCGCATTCTATTATCCTTTTTCATTTTCCTCATTGGCGACAATCTTTGGGCGCAGCGTACCGCGCATCCAGAGTTTTTGATGAAATATTATTTCACCGCCAATGAGCCTATTAAGCAAAGTGTAACGCCAAGCGCTGAAGTTTGGGGTCATACTTCGATGCGTTTTTTTAATTTTCGATGCTTTCCGAATACAAAATTCGCAACCAACGGAATTGAAAATGCGATGCCCTATTTGGAGTATCAGTCTAGTCCGCAGTTGGGGTTCGACACCATTCTACCCATCGAGGAACGCCTAGCATGCGGCCCATTCATGTCGGCCAGCACCGAAATTACCAATAGAGGATACAAAGAATTTTTGATGGATTCCGAATGGATGAAATTGAACGGCTATACCATCGGCCAACTGTATCCGGACACACTCGTTTGGAAAGACATCCCTGCCACCGCAGAACGAAGCAGTGTAAAAAATCCCTTCCGTAATTATTATTTTCAGTCCGCCAACTTCAACAATTACCCTGTGGTGGGTATCAGCCAAATTCAAGCGATAGCATTCTGCAATTGGCTCAAAACAAAAATCGAACAGAATCAAAGTAAACCCTATCAGGAATGGTTATCTTCATTAAATAAAGAAGGATTAACCTTTGAAATTGATTTGCCAACCACCGCAGAATGGATGTATTTATATAAACAAGCCATTGAGATGCCTTTTGAAATGCGACGGAATGGAAAAGCAACGAAGAAGAATAAGGAGGTACCTCAAAGATTCTCGGGCATCCTTTTTTCAAAACCCAATAAGGGCAATGCGCTGTTAGATTTCGTGTTAAACAGAAATACCACAACAGAACCCGTTGTATATCAAGGGATTTTCACCAATCGAGGCTATCAAATTTCAGAAGTCGAAAATGCCAATTTGAGTCGTCCAATGCCGGCAAATGCCTTACCCCATAAATCCTACGGACAGATTTCACATTTATTAGGCAACGTATCGGAATGGACATCTACATCGGCTTACGGACACCTTTATAATAGCAACACAACCATTCTAAATACGAATGGCCAACTCATTCCAAACCCTTATCAGCAACCAAACGTATTCGACTTAAGAGGTTATTTGGTTAATGAAACCGCACTACAATCACACTTCGCAATCAAAGGTGGATCGTGGGCACAAGAGTTTCATTATTTGGATCCATCCGCGTTGCAATTCATGCAGTCCAACCACAGTAGCAATTATGTAGGGTTTCGCCCTGTGATACGTTTTTACAAAAAATAGTTCACAAATCGTCAATTTGACACTTTTTCGTAATTGTATAATTGACACTTCTTTATTTTTTAATTATATTGCCGATCTATTTTAATTAGCCTATGTATTCAATTATACAAAAACAAAAAAAGCCAGCCCTTATATTGATTGCCTTATGGGCTTCATTGTCGGCTTTTGCCCAAACAGGTTCCACACCCAAAGTCACTGCCGAAGACACTAATATTTCTAGCGTTGGAGATGTTGTAATTGTGGGCTACGGAAGACAAAGTCGTAGAAATTTGGTGGGTTCAATCTCAACCGTTAGCGGAAAAGACATTACCGACATGCCGGCGCCATCATTTGAAGCAGCATTGCAAGGTAAGGCCGCGGGTGTTCAGGTTATTGTAGGCAGTGGTATGGCTGGATCAGCATCGTTGATCCGTATTCGTGGCGCTTCTTCAATTTCTGCGGCAGGAGATCCACTGTATGTGATTGATGGAATTCCAATTTCACAAGATTATTTCATGAATCGTGCAAATGGATCAAACTATGGTGCAGGATTCAACAACAACCCTCTCGCGAGTATCAATCCCGATGATATTGAAAATATCGAAATCCTTAAAGATGCCGCTGCGACGAGCATTTACGGTTCACGCGGTGCCAATGGCGTAATCTTAATCACCACCAAACGCGCTAAGAAAAAAGGACTAAAATTCGATGTCAGTGCGCGATGGAGCAGTTCTAGTCCAACAAAAAAACCTGATTTTGTTAATGCAGACCAATGGTTACAATTGTATCAAGAAGCTTGGCAAAACGATGGCAAAACGGGCACGCCTGATTTGAGTGCTAGCGGAATCCGAATGTCGTGGGCGCAAGCAAACGACCCAAAAAATCATACAAACTGGATCGACCAAGTGATTGGCAACGGCTTCAAGCAGAACTATAACTTATCGGCGAATTACATGGGTAAGAATTTCGCATTAAAAGGGATTCTCTCTATGGACGACAATGGTAGTTTTATCATTGGCAACAAATACAATAGGGTTTCTGAAAGAGTAAATATGGATTTCAGACCGATGAAAGGTTTAAACATTCAGGTTTCTCAATCTTTAAGTAGAGGTACCAACACCCGTGTTGATGCCGCTTGGGCTGGTGGATTGGGCAGCGCAATGAGCACAATGCTTCCGATATATCCATTGGAACAACTTTACGATAGTGCGAGTAAATCGTACATCACACCCGTAGGACTCCAAACCATTCGTAACCTAAAAAATTGGAGAACCGTTGAATTGCGATCTATCAACAACGCAAGCGTAAGCTATGAAGTCAACAAGAATATCCACTTAAACTACAGTACCAGCGTAGACTACATGGATTACAACGAACATCTGTATGAACCTGCCGCGTTAATTAAATTATACAATAGCAACTACAAACAGAACGGCGCTGCAAAGTGGTTCCCTAGCTGGACGATGAATAGAAACCAGTTCTTTACTGCACAATACGAAAAGCAGTTGAGACCTAACCACAATATTAGTTTCATGGGTGGAACAGAGTCGCAGCATAGCATCACACACAGCAAGTACGTCGAGAATTTTGACGCAAAGGGCCCTATCGATCAAGTAGCCATCCCCGACACAGCAAAAATCGCCAATAGCAAAACCCCTTACGAATGGGCTTTCATTAGTTATTTTGGCCGATTCAATTACAGCTTCAAGAACAAACTCAATTTCCAGCTCACGAGTCGTTGGGATGGAAGTTCTCGCTTCGGTAAGAACAACAGATACGGATTTTTCCCTGCTGCAGCGGTTGGATACATCCTTTCAGAAGAGAAATTCATGAAACAGTACAAATGGATCAACTTCATGAAACTTCGTGCAGGAATGGGTAAGAGCGGTAATGCGAACTTCGACAACTATGCACGTTGGGGTACCATAACGCCATCTGGTAATTTACCAAATTACAATGGCCAGCCTCAATTGGCCCCAGCCCGTTTGGAAAACCCTAATTTACGTTGGGAAAGCACTGTGAATTTTGATGCAGGCGTTGAAATGGCCTTCATGAAAGGCAGAATCAGCACCGAAATCACCTATTACAGTAAAGTTACCAGCGACGTAATCATGAATGTTTCAATTCCGGTATCTACAGGTTTTGGAAGTTTTTACGATAACGTAGGTGGCATCACAAACAAAGGATTAGAGTTCTCATTAAAAACCGTAAATATTCGCCAGAAGAATTTCAATTGGACCACCAATTTCAGTGTGGCGAGAAATGTCAACAAAATCACCAGCATCGGCGTATACTCCCCTGATGCCATCGGCGGTGGAACAAATGATACCCGTGTAGTCCTAAACCAACCTGTTGGCACGAACTTCTTGGTAAGATTCTCCCATATCGACAAAGCCACTGGTGCACCCGTTTATTTGGACATCAACGGCAAAGAAACTTCCAAATGGGACCCTGCAAATCGCGTAGCAGTAGGAAACGTCCTTCCGAAAGCCTTCGGTAATTTGGCCAACACCATCTCCTACAAAAACTGGGAATTGAATGCCAATATCTACTTTAATATTGGTGGTAGCATTTTCGAAAGCTCTGTAAAACGTCAGCTCAGCTTAATGACCGATTGGAACATGGACACACGTGTTATGGACCGTTGGCAGAATCCTGGCGACGATGCGCTGTATCCTAAAATGACATTAAACACATTCAACCACGGCGCTACTACCCCATGGATCAATACCGATCTTTGGTTGCAAGATGGCAGTTATGTGAGATTGAGAAGCCTTAACATTGGCTACCGATTGCCAAAGGCTTGGTTGCAGAAATCTAAGTTTGATGCGGCAAAGGTGATGATTGTAGGTACCAACTTACTTACCTGGACTCGCTACACTGGTATCGACCCAGAAATTGCCCGTGACTTTGAAAATGCCACCGATAGAAATATGAGTGGTAGCATTACTTATTTAACAACGCCTCAAGAAAAGAGCATCAGTTTGGCCTTTAACTTCAGCTTTTAATCATGAAAAAGACATTTACACAAACCATAGCCATTGTCGTAGCATTGTTTGCCGCGTCCAGCGCTTTCACGGGTTGTCAAAGCATCGAAACTCCCCCACCCAACGAATTATTGGTGGATGATGCAATCAAAACCACAGACGACCTGCAACGATTACTTAACGCGAGTTACAATGAGGTCGCCAATACATTTGGGGGATTTGCTTCAATGATGAGCGAAATGCAGTCGGACAACTTAAGCATGCCAAATAACAACGACTTAAGGGAATTATACAGTCATAACGTGCTGTTTTTTAATACCACAAGCGGAAGCTTTTATTCAATACTTTATCGTGCAATTTTCCGTGCGAATTTTGTCCAAGACAATATGGATAAGGTAGCGGATATCACCGTAGCGGACAAGAATCGGATGTTAGGCGAAATCAAATTCATTCGGGGCCTATGTCATTTCACGGCTGTTAGAATGTTCGCCCAACCCTATGGCTTTAGCGCAAAAAATGAGCACCCTGGGATTGCAATTGTGACAAAATCTTCTACCAAGCCAAGCCCGCGTTTATCAGTTAGCGAAGCGTATGATGCGATTTTGGCCGACTTGAAAGATGCGGAAGGTTTGTTGCCCGCAGAAAATGGCAATTATGCCGATAAAATGAGTGCAACTGCATTGTTGGCCCACGTATACTTCCAAATGGGCAAATACACCGATGCGGCATCTCACGCATCAACAGTTATCGATTCAAAAAAATACACCCTAAGCGATACCGTAAACTTATTTACTCCAGCGGCGAGCAGCGAATATATTTTCAAGATTGTCAGCACGGGAATTAACGACAAACGAAGTGGCGGATATTCAGACAATTACTCGCCTGGAAATCCAACCTGTCAATTATCAAAGCAGCAATGGGAATCTTTCAAGGTAGATTTGGCAATTGATAAACGTTTGAAATTGTTGACCGTTGTCAACGCGGGTGCGCAAAATGAATTCATCAAAAGCGAAATGTTCAATGCGCCCTATTTTAACGTCCCGGTTTTACATTTAACGCAAATGCATTTAATACGAGCTGAGGCTCTGGCAAAATCCGGTGGAGATTTGGGCATTGCCACGGCAGACATCAATGCTATCATCGAAAGAGCGTACACCGACAATAGCAAATTGGTAGCTACCGGTTCAACTGCACTTCAAATTATTGATGCCACGAGAAGTCAAAGAAGAATTGAATTGCTATTCCAAGGCGATCGTACAAATGAAATCAAACGATTGGGCGCCATCGAAAGTCAGAATATTTACGTTCGCGGCCATCGTTGGGATTGCGCAGGTTTTGTTTTGCAATTTCCAATCACAGAAAAGACTAGCATTTTTGAAATTAACCCAACAGGAGGTTGTAACTAATGAAAAAGACAATTCAAATTGCGGCACTATCCGTCATCCTTTGCGGTGCGATGATTGGCTGCAGACCAGAGAAAAAGACGTTAGGTCCTAAACCGAGTCAAACCGAAGGTATTTCCAACACCGGATGGATTCTATCACGCGTTGATCAAATTGATGTGAATGTACAATTGGCATTTGTTGAAAGTGATACTTTGCTAAATGTTACCGAAACTTTCATCGACGGTACACCTATGGAGTTCAGTTTCACAAAAGACGGATCCTACTCAATCGCAGGCGGTGCAGGAAGTCAACTATTTAAGATAAATGCTGGATCTTGGAAATTCGACAATGCCGACTACCCTAGCAAAATTATCTTAGACGATGGCACAGCGGGAGTAAACACCGTAAGCATGATGCGTCCAGTAAGACCTCAAGACAATTATTTGGTATTAAAATACAATAAGATTTGCGGCGGCAAGCGCACCGTGAGTTACCACTTAACATTTAGCAGAAAATAATTTGCCATGAAAAAAATCCTTTTATTTAGTTTGGCTTTGATTGTTTGCTTGTCAAAAATTCAGGCACAAAAAGCTTGGGCCACTCCAGACCCTATCAACCCCAATGATTCTATCACCATTTGGGTAGATCTTAAAAAGTGTGACCGCCAACAATTGGCTGGGACTACGGACCCAATATATATGTGGACATGGGCCCCAAATGAGCACGCCGTTGGACATCCATTGAACAATGGAACATGGTTAGCCAGTAACGATGCATTACAAATGCGTTCCGCCGGAAACGATGTATACTTCTTCCGTATGGTACCTACCTCATTTTACGAGGTCACTGCTGCGGAATTATACAATAACGACATCAGCTTGCTATTGAAGAAAAAGGATGGTACGGGCACTGCTGCAGGAGAAGACAAAACCGAAGATTTAAAAATCGACCTAACACCTCCAGTTTCAGGACCTCAAAAAGTATCTCCCTTCCCACGTTTGGCCAAAAAAGACACATTGAGCATTGGTGCAACGGATGTTTTAACGATCATTTATGATCGCAATTTGGAGACGAAGGATACCTTAAAAAACAAAGAGGACTTCTACTTGTATCTCAGAGCTAGAACAGGACCAGGACTAACCGATTTCATACAATTTGTTTCAATCACTAAGGTGGCCACTGAACCCAAATTAGCAATGAAGAATTTGGGTGGCGGCAAATTTTCTTTGAGCATGATTCCCAATAAATTCTTTGCATCTGTAAATCCTACAAATCAAAAGATATTATCGGTTCAATTTCAAATTGTAAGAGGTAAAATCAGGAACTCAAACGACACCGTAGATGGTACGTATGAGTATTTTTTGAACCAGAACTGCGAGTAACAATTGCTCTAGAGCCCTTCGATTTCGATCTCGTTGCGGATCAAATCAGCCAACTCCTCTCGTTTGCGAATCAAATGGGCCACGCCATTCTTTACCATAACTTCTGGTGGTCTGAGTCTAGCGTTATAATTGTTGCTCATCGAAAAACCGTAGGCGCCAGCATTTCGAATCCTTAAAATATCGCCCTCTCTTACTTCATTCAGTTTGCGATCATAACCCAACGTATCCGTTTCGCAGATATAGCCCACCACACTATAGAGTCGCTGCGTGCCTTCTTCGTTTGAAATATTCTCGATGAAGTGATAGGCATCGTAAAACATCGGTCGAATCAAATGGTTCTGGCCTGAATCAACGCCCACAAAAACGGTAGATGTTGTTTGTTTGATTACGTTTGCTTTCACCAACAACGAACCCGATTCACTCACGATAAATTTCCCCGGTTCAAACCACAGCTCAAGTTCTTTGCCATAATCCTGACAAAACAATTTAAAGGCAGCAGCAATTTTATCTCCAATCTCCTCAATTTCTGTTACGATATCATCGGGTTTATACCCCACTTTAAAGCCACTACCAAAATCCATAAACGCTAAATCTTTAAAATCCTTGGCGGCATCAAAAAGCAACTCAGCGCCGCGCAAGAAAACATCACCGTCTAAAATATCACTACCAGTATGCATGTGCAATCCAGTCACTTTGATTTTCAAGGACTCCACCACACGAAGAACGTGTCTCAACTGATAAATTGAGATTCCAAACTTAGAATCAATATGTCCCACCGAGATATGACTATGTCCACCAGCCATGATATGCGGATTCAACCGAATACAACACGGAACGGTATTGCCATATTCGCTGCCAAACTGCTCTAAAATGGAAATGTTATCGATGTTGATATGGACACCTAATTCAACCGCTGCCTTGATTTCATCAAAGTGCACACAGTTGGGCGTATACATGATTTCATGGGAGGCAAACCCTGCTCTCAAGCCCAATTGCACTTCCTCTATAGAAACGGCATCTAAACCAGCCCCTTGAGATTTTAACAATCGCAAAATATTGACATTATTTAGGGCTTTCAGTGCATAATGCAATTTTACTTTTACCCTTGGAAACGCGTTTAGTAATCGTTTGTACTGTAATTCGATTTTCTCGGCATGATACACATAAACCGGAGTGCCAAATTCTTCAGCAACCTGTCTTAGCATTTCATTCGACAATCCAATTCCCATTTTTCTCTTGCTCATATTATTTAGTTTTATTCTTTTTGATTTTAATTATTCTATTTTGTGATTTGACATTCGCTCACTGACCCATAATAAAAAAGGCGGGGTGAATATCACCCCGCCTTTTCAAAAGTTCGAAGTGTAATTATTGAATCTGTTTCTTCTTAGAAGAGAAATCTACTACGATAGGCGTTGCAATACATATTGAAGAATAAGTACCAACGACTACACCAATTAACAAAGCCAATGAGAAGCCTTTCAACGCATCTCCACCAAATAGGAACAATATCAAAACAACTACAAATACGGTAGCTGAAGTAATAATGGTACGACTCAATGTATCGTTGATCGCAGTATTTATTAACGCTTCATCGTTACGATCTACACGTTTAGACGTCAAGAATTCACGAATACGGTCAAATACAATTACCGTATCGTTGATAGAGTATCCTAACAAGGTCAACAACGCAGCAATCAAGTTCTGATCAAAGTCTGTTGGGAAAGGAACCACACCATCCAAAATGGCGAAGAACGACAATACCACCAACACGTCGTGAATCAAAGCTACCGTTGCACCCATACCATAAGCTATACTTCTGAATCGGAATACAATGTATAAGAAAATACCTACAACAGTTAAGATCACCAAGAATGCACTCTTGTCACGTGTACTAGTCGCAATGGCAGCACCCACCTTCGAAGAACTTAGGATTGGATCGCCATCGGCCAATTTAAAGCCTTTCAATGCAGTCAAAACAGCGGTACGAACAGAGTCGCGACCTTCTTGACCTTCGGCTTCAATCATATAAGTAGTAACCAAACGGAACTGACCTTGGCTACCAAAAGTTTTTACTTCGTTGCTAGATCCTTTCATGGCGTTATCCAAAGCCACTTTAATATCTTCTGTTTGATACTTCTTACTTGCATCAAATTGAACAACATATGAATAACCCCCTTTGAAGTCAATACCCGTATTGATACCTCCTTTAGAAATAAATGCAATCAATCCAACCAAGATAACAAACCCAGATGCCATATAGTATTTCTTACGGTTTGATACGAAATCAATATTAGAATTCTTTAAGAAGCTCTTATTCCAAGGTGCATCAAAACTGATATCTAAGCCTTTATCAGCACGACGATCCAACAACAAACGAGTGATGAACAACGCCGTAAACATTGAACTAAAGATACCAATTACCAAGATAATCGCAAATCCATAAGCAGGACCCGCACCAGCAAATGTCAAAATGAATCCCGCCAACAAAGTAGTAATGTTAGAATCCACAATGGCGCTCATCGCATGTTTAAATCCATCTGCAATGGCAGTCTTCATTCCTTTGCCCGCGGCTAATTCATCTTTAATACGCTCGTAAATCAACACGTTCGCATCTACCGCCATACCCACAGTCAAGATGATACCGGCCATACCAGGCAATGTCAATGCTGCACCCATACTGGCCAATACTCCCATAATCAAGAATACGTTACCCAATACCGCAACAATTGCCATCCAACCTGCACGACTGTAGTACAACACCATAAATAAGATAGTAGTAATAAAACCTAACAACAATGAGTTTAAACCACGATCGATAGAATCTTGACCCAATGACGCACCAACTTGTTCGCTTGCTACAATTTTCGCTGGAGCAGGCAATTTACCCGCCTTCAATACGTTTGCCAAGTCATTGGCTTCACGGATATCAAAGTTTCCAGTAATTTGACTGTTACCACCGCTAATTTTTTGATTTACTACTGGAGCAGAATAAACGCGCTCATCCAAAACAACCGCAATGTATTTGCCGATGTTTCTTCCTGTTACTTGCGCCCACTGTGTTCCTGCCTTAGAGGTCATTTCCATAGAAACTTCCAACTCACCTGTTGGTGAAGTATTTACACGCGCATCAGAAATAATATTATCATCTTCAGCAGAAAGCGCAGCGTTTCCGTCGCGATCCAACTTCAAGAAATAAACAAAATACTCATCTGAATTCACTGCTTCTTTTCCATCGGCATTGAAATCACGAGGTTTTGCACTATAAGCCACTTTCGCATTTTCTATACGTAAAACTGCCGCATAACGCTCATCTTCCAACATTTTGCCCAAAACTGCACGATCTGCCTTTTTAACAACTGCAATCGCCGAACCTGGACCATCGTTTCCAAATGACTTTAACAATTTAGCCAAAGGACTTCCGTTTGCTTCGTTCTTCTTATCGTCTTTTTTCTTGTTGTCTGCAACCTTAGGACTATCAGCAACTGCCGCCGTCGTTGTTGTCGCTTGGGTCGCCGAAGCTACCGGTGCCGCCGCCGCGTTCACTACGCCAGAATCCATAGATGCTGAATCAGGAACTTCGGTTACCGGCGCAGCCGACATTTTGCTTGCTTTATATAAGGCATTTAAGATACGAGTACCATCTCTACGCTGACCGTCGTTTCCGTATACTTCATAAAACTCCAATTTAGCACTCTTCTCAACCAATTCTTCCATTCTACGTGGGTTGTCGACACCAGGTAATTCTACACTGATACGACCTCCATCGATTTTCTGAATGGTAGGCTGCGTTACGTTTGATTGGTTGATACGTTTTTCAACCACTTCGTATACGCGATCAACCGCGCTTGTAGTTTCCGTCTTCAAGTAGGTTAAAACCTCGCCTTCAGTGCTATTGCTCTGAATTACACCTTTGTTGCCTTTGGCAAACAAATTGGCCATATTTCGGCTTGGACTATTTTTCTTAAAGCTGGCAACGAATGCATCCACGAAATCTGCACCATTATCACGAACCGCAACATTGGCTTCATCAATGGCACGATTTAAATCGCGATCCTTTGAATCGTTGGAAAGCACCTTAACAACAGCGCCTTTATCCACTTCCAAGATAACGTTCATTCCACCGCGCAAATCCAAACCTAAGTTGATTTCACGCTGTTTACATTCAAAGTAGGTGAACCCTGCGATTCCCACACTGTAAATTTCTTGATTGCCTAAACTGTCGATGTAACGGCGATAAGCTTCTTTGTTATCTCCACCTTTTTCAGCAGCTTTTGCGGCAAATGCTTTTGCCTCTTTTTCAAATCCTTGGGCTTTCCAAGTAAACGACAACTGGAACAAACATGCGAGTGCCAGAACAATCGAAAATCCTACAATAGTTTTATTGGTTTTCATCACTATATAAAAGTATCCAAATTATGGAAGCGCGAAAATAAGGAAAAAAAACAAGTTAATGACCTCCCAACGAATTGGCTTGCAATTTTTGCAACAATAATTTTATTTCTTGGGCCGAATAATCCTTCATACATCGAAAATGAGCCTTCGGACAAGCATCAAAACCCAATTTAGAGCAGGGATGACAGGACAAATCCTTACTTACAAGGTGTAGTACTTTATTATTATTAAACCCGGCAGCAAATCCCAGCCCCGGATCAGTACTGCCCCAAATCACGAGCAGTGGTTTATTGTATGTCGCAGCGACATGACTAAAGCCCGTATCGCCACCGATAACAAAATCACTCAAAGCAATACATCTTGAGGAAGTTTCTAAATCAAACACCCCAACCCCATCGATTAATCGATCACCAAACTCCGCAACCAACTCCAACGCCAGCCCTTTTTCGTTGGCACCACCAATCAAATACCAGTTATTATTGTCCTGACTAAAGATATCCTGCCACACCGATTTCGGTATCTTCTTGGTTTCATAGGTACCACCGAGAATTGCAACGCCATAACTACCAGGGAAATTCGCTCCACCAAAGGTTGAAATATCAGCCGGAACAAACTTCTGAGAATCTTCTGAAAATCCCGAATATTCAGGAAGCCCGACCGACCAATCGCTGATTTCGATAACCGCACAACCAAGACGTTTCATTAATTGATTGGCCGCATACAAATAGCGTTCCTGCACGTGAGATACTTCAAATTGAGGCGATTTGGTTTTCACATAAAGCCATCGCGTAAATCGTTTTTTATGATAACCAATTGAAATGGTCAACAACAGAATTAATCGAACCCAATACGACCGAAAATTGCAATGTAAATCCAAAACCCCATCATATTTCTCCGCCTTTAATTTCGCCATTAGGTCGGCTTCACCCCAAGTATAAAATTTATCGACCGCGGCTCCACCATGCAACAAATCTCCCATTTTAGGCTTGGTGAGCAAATGCACCTCAATCCCAGCAACCGTTCGCATAGCTGTCAAAATCGGCGCGGTAAGAACCACATCGCCCAAGCTGCTCAAACGGATGACTAAAATTTTCTTCACGATGCGATTTACTTTATCAGCGATTTCACTTTTTACGCTTTGCAAGATACGCTTCAAATTCAACCAAATTCAATGCATTCAGCGTCTGCGATGTCTGCAATCCGCCTTTTTGTCCGCTTAAAACGCCAAAATGCATATCCAAATATCCCCTTTTCTCATGGGCATCGGGGTTTACAGAAACCATCACACCTTTTTCCATCGCATAGTCGATGTATCGCCAATCTATATCCAAACGATACGGATGCGCATTCAACTCCAAAGCCACGCCATTCGCAGCACAAGCATCAATCACCTTGTGATGATCTATCGGATAGCCTTCTCGCATCAACAGCAATCTGCCCGTAGGATGACCTAATATTGTTGTGTAAGGATTTTCGATGGCTCGAAGCAACCGGTCCATCGCCTTGTCTTGCGTCATATTTAAGTTGCTATGCACCGATGCCACCACCATATCAAACTGACGTAAAATCTCTGGCTCGTAATCCAAATCGCCATTGCCTAAAATATCGCTTTCGATTCCCTTAAAAATCTTGAAAGGCCAGAGCTGTTGATTCAATGTATCAATCTCTTCAAACTGCTGTAACACCCGTTCCACCTGCAATCCACGAGCATATCCCGCTGTTTTGGAGTGGTCGCAAATACCCAAATATTCCATGCCGATTTCCATGGCAAACAGCGCCATTTCCTCCACCGAATTGAGCCCGTCCGAATAGGTAGTGTGATTGTGAAGCACCCCTTTGATGTCTGAATACTTCAACAACGATGCTTCTTCTACCGGTCTTTCTAATTCACGATGTCCTTCGCGGCGGCTAGGCACCACAAAATTAACCCCCTTTGCGGCATAGGTATTACCGTCGCTGCCTTTCCAATCCGAGGAAGAATATCCAAGCAGTTCAAGGTGCCTGGCCGCCGCGCCCCCTTCAAACAAGACCCGATCGAAATCAGAATGCATCACGACCTCAATTTTCATCTCAAACCCTTGTTCATGTCTGAGGACACCAGCTACTTCATCCATCGTCCATCCCAGTAAATCTGGACCACCTTCTGTTGCAACCGCATCCCAGTCCGACGCCGTAATCCCACTCATCTCCATCGCCGTAGTAAGCAGCACCAAATGCTCTATCACATCGCTTTTGCGATAATAATCGCCCGTAAATTCATGTCGCTCATCCCCAAAAACCAATCGCATCCCCGCCAAAAACGACTCCGCATAGGGCATCAATCGGGCCAAATGAAACTTTCCTCTCGCGCCGTATGAAAACTCAATGGCAGCCATAATCGTTTGCTGCGTTTTGTAACCAAATCCACTGACTTCCACCAAGCGATTCTGCCTGCAAGCATCAAACAAATCCTCCACCGTATCGATCCCCAATTCCTGCCAAATCAATCTCACCTTTTTTGGACCCAAACCCTTCACCCCCAACATCGTAATCAATCCTATGGGTGTAACTGCCAATAAGTCCTCCAACGCTGGAAATCTCCTCGAAACACTATACTCCACAATCGCTTTGGCCACCGACTTACCAACTCCAGGAATCAATAATAGTTGCGATTCTTGCAAATCAGAAAGTGGCTCTTTGATTTTTCGCAAATTGAAAGCGCCAGATGCAAAAGCCTTGTACTTAAAAGGATTCTCTTCATGCAATTCAGCCAAACTCGCATATAACTGCAAGGCTTTTACGATTTCATGATTATCCACCGACATATATCCTCAAATCAACCCAAAAGACATCAAACCCCCAAATCCTTTTCAATCACTTGAATTACCTCATCGGCAACCCAAGAACTCAAAGCCACACCCATACCGCCCATTCTCACCGCCAAACAAACCCTATCGCTATGCCATCCAATAATTGGATTCCGATTCTCATTCATTCCCATCACCCCAGACCATTCATAATCAAACTCAACCGACCTCCCCGGCAAAACCACCGATTCTAGGTACGATTTCAAATACAATCGAAACTGATCAGTAACCACCATTTCCATTGTCTCCTCCCCCTCAAAATCCAAATTCCGACCTCCGCCAATCAATACCCGATCACCCCCCAATTCCCTAAAATAAATATATCCTTTGTCGGCATGAAAAATCCCCTCAAATGGCAACTTCCCCAACGATTTCGTCACAAAAACCTGACCCCGCGCAGGCGAAACTGCCAATTCTGGAATCAGTCGCTTGCTAAATCCATTGGTACAAATCAACAATCGAGAACACGAAATCATCAACCCACTAGCCAACTGCAACCTAACAAAATCCGAACTTTCCTCCCAATCCAATACCCGCATCCCCTCATAAATCTCAACCCCCGCCTGCAAAGCATCTTCCCTAACAGCCTTATATAACAGATGACTCTGAAGCCCCCCTTCCAGCGGCGAGAATACTCCCTCCTTCATCACATTCATCCCAGTAGAAATCGTATCGCAAGCCTCAAAAGAATCTTTACCATGAACCGAACGCAACATCGCATTGAGCCCAGTCAAATGATTAAAAACCCGAACCACCCCCTCAGCATCGCCAGAAGAAAAAACCTCCGTTCCGCCCGTTGCCTGAAAACCAATCCTCGCAGCACCGTAGCGACCTAACAATTTCTGAATCCCTAAAAACCGCTTTTCATACAACCCCACTGCCTCCAACTCACTCGTGCGCGCGATTTCATCCAACATCTCCCCCGCACTGCCAAAACAAGCAAAACCGGCATTCCGCAAACTAGCTGCGTTACCCAAAGCATGTTCGTCTAGCACCACAACCCGAGTTGCAGGAAACGATTCCTTAATCCGACGTGCACTTTGAAGTCCAACCAAACCCGCACCAATCACCACCCAATCAGCCTTGCCAAAGCTCTGTTGCTCCCAATAGCTGATCGTGTTCATCGCAGCGCTAAATTAGTTTAAATACGATGCGATCACCTGCTGGTAAGGCGTTGCAAAAGTTTCCATCGCGCCCCAGTCCTCACCGTTCACACAAATCACCTTATCGGCCAAAACCGTTCCTACATGCGTAGCAACAACCCCAGCTTCCGAAGCCAATTTCATCAAACGACCCAAACCATCCTGCGACACAGAAACCACAACCCGGCTTTGACTTTCGCCAAACAATCCCGCATCTATACGCAATCCCTTTTCGGTGCAAACATCAAATCCCTTGCCGCCAGCCATCGCACTTTCCATGCAAGCCACAAACAATCCGCCTTCGCTGATGTCGTGCGCCGATGCAACCGCCTGCTCCTTCGACAAAGTCTCCAACAACAAATGCAATGCGTATTCTTCGTCCAAATCAAAGGACGGACATGGGCTATGACTCACCCCTTTTACCTTCGCGATATACTGCGAACTACCCAAATCGTTGCGCGTTGTTCCTAACAAAACAATCGCATCGCCAGCATCGCCAAAAGGAATACTCATGCGATGCTCAGGCTGTTCGATAATACCCACCATACCAATGGTTGGCGTTGGATACACGGCCTGACCGTTGGTGCTCTGGTTATAAAAGCTTACGTTTCCGCCTGTTACCGGAGTATCAAATTTCCGACAAGCTTCGCTCATACCTTCGATGGCATTTTTAAATTGATAATAAACCTCCTCGTTGTAAGGATTGCCAAAATTCAAACAGTTGGTAATCGCCGTTGGCACACCACCAGTGCATCGAATATTCCTAGCAGCCTCAGCCACCGCAATCTGTGTCCCCTTGTTGGGATCAGCAAAAACGTATCGGCTGTTGCAATCCACCGTCAACGCCAAACTCTTTTCAGAGCCAACGATTTTCACAACCGCCGCATCAGATGGCAAATTGGTCGATTCGTTAATCGTTCCAACCATCGAATCGTATTGCTCATAAATCCAACGCTTACTGGCGATATTGGGCTCATTACACAATTTAATGGCCGCATCTTTTGCTTCTGCTAAACTCAAATCCGCAACCGAATTCAAATCAAACTTGGCGATTTCTTTCAAATATTCGGGCTCAGTCCATGTCCTACGGTAAACTGGCGCACCGCCACCCAACACCAATGATTCCGCAGGAATATCGGCCTCAAGCACATCGCCCATAAAGTAACGGACATGCTTGGTATCTGTCACCATCCCAATGTGGGCATACGTCAAATCCCACTTCTCCAACACCTTTTCTACTTCTTTTTCTCTTCCCTTTTCGATGATCACCAACATGCGCTCTTGGCTTTCGCTGAGCAACAACTCCCAACCTTTCATATCGGGCTGACGCATGGGCACTTTATCCAACCAAACATCCATCCCCACATCGGTCTTTGCACTCATTTCGCTGGTAGAACAAGTAATACCGGCCGCTCCCATGTCTTGCATTCCAACCACCGCACCCGTTTCGATGATCTCCATGCTCGCCTCCAAAATCAACTTCTCCCAGAAAGGATCACCCACTTGCACCGATGGCAAATCAGAGATACTGTCTTCACTCATATCTTTCGATGCGAAAGCTGCGCCGTGAATACCGTCTTTGCCTGTAGCTGAACCAAAAATATAAACTGGATTGCCAGCAGGACCTGCGCCGGCAGAAATACTCTTACCAACACCCACAATACCAACACTCATGGCATTAACTAGGTTGTTTTGCTCGTAGCAATCGTCAAAATATACCTCGCCACCAACTGTTGGAATACCAAAAGCATTGCCATAATCGCCGATGCCTTTCACCACACCTTTCACCAACCACTGCGTTCGCGCGGTAGCAATATTTCCAAAACGCAAAGAATTCAATTGCGCGATAGGCCTAGCACCCATCGAAAAAATATCTCTATTGATTCCACCCACACCGGTTGCCGCCCCTTGATAAGGCTCAATTGCACTCGGGTGATTGTGACTTTCGATTTTGAAGCAACATGCCAACCCATCGCCAATATCTACTAAGCCCGCGTTTTCCTCGCCCGCTTCGGCCAACATCTTAGAACCCGACTTGGGCAATGTCTTTAACCAAACGATAGAGTTTTTGTAACTGCAATGCTCGCTCCACATAACAGAGTATATGGAGATTTCCGTAAAATTGGGATGACGACCTAGTATGTCGCAAATCTTGTTGAATTCTTCTTCCAACAAACCCAACTGTTTGGCTTGTTCTAGTGTAGCGGGTTGATGTACCATGCGCTACAAAATTACAACACCGCAAGCGGAGGATGAAATTACTTTTAGATAGTTTTAACCACTACTTACCCACTTTCTAGCGCATCAACATGATGGTACCAGAAATGGTTTTGCGACGAACTCGGTCACCGGTTTTTAATTCATAACGATAAATGAATGTATATAGCCCTTCTTGACATACATCATTCATATAATAGCCATCCCATTCATACACGTTCTTCTCGTGGCTATCAAAGACTTTATCACCCCATCGGTTGTATACCAAAAACAAAATTGGAACAGCGCCACGACCGAAAATCTTGAAGCTCTCATTGCGATTGTCGCCGTTTGGTGTAAATGCTGTGGGGATAAACAAATCACAATCCCCCATCATCAAATTCACAGTCACATCATCTGTTGCACTGCCGCAAGCATTTGATACTGTGCAAGAATATGTACCTGCAGAACTTACATAAATAACGGTATCACTTGAACCCGTACTCCATTTAATCGTAGTATTTGGCAATAACGGAGCTACCAATTTCACCATTGATCCGCTGCACAAAACAGTATCCATCGGCAATGAAATTGATGGTGAAACATTGACTTTGATATTGATTGAGTCTGACGCCTTACATCCCGCATTATCCACTACGGCACCGTAAGTACCTGGCAATGACACGGTCTTAATATTTGCCGTAGATCCATCATTCCACAGAACTGTACCCGGAATCGAAACAGTAATATCAGTACTTGCCCCATCACAAAGCGTAGTATCCTTACCCAAATTCAAAATCGGCTTTGGCGTAATTGTGATATCTGCAGTTGAAGAATCTGGACAATGCTGATCTTGAACCACGTATTTAATCGTCACCTTACCCGTTTTGGTTGGATAGAAGCTGTTCCCCGTAAATGTCTCTCCCTTGAAAATACCTCCCGTTGTTTTTGGACTCAGCATAATGGCCGGACCACCTTGACATGCCGTTGCTGGCAATCCCGTAAATGCCGGATCAACATTGGGTTTCACTTTTACGATAATTGTATCTTTCCCCGAACAACCATCAACACTCGTGGCCTCATGGATAATGGGATAATCTCCAACAGCTGGAAAAGATTTAGTTACCGTTTTTGTAATTGCCGTTGTTCCTCCGCCCAAATCCCACTTAAAACTTACCAATCCTGGAAACTTGTTATCAAAATCAAAAATATTACCAGCCAAACACTGAATAGAATCATTCACCCAAACACCTGATGAAGGACTCGCGACTACCTTTACCCACATATTGGCCGTGTCGGTACAACCGGTCTGCTTGTTATCGTAAAGTGTTTCACTCTTATAATGAATGCGATATCTACCTGGGGCCAAATAAGACTTTGTAGGATTTGGAATGGTAGCACTATCTTGATCATTAAAAAACCAAGTTCGGATGTAAGCGCACTTTGGGATTTTCGCCAACTGAGTATTGTCATCAAAACGGAAAACGTGTCCGTCAAAACACTGTACCGTATCATTCGCTTTCTCAAATGGCTTACTTATAGGCCGCGGTACGATAAAAATTGCTTTAGGCGTAGTGGCGATATCTACACAATTCAAGGCCGGAGACGCAACCAAATTGACAGTAAAATTACCTCCTTTAGCATATGTGTGAGTTGCATTCAACCCAGTATCCTGAGAACCATCGCCATAAATCCAAGTATATTTAACCCAACCGAAATTGGCTGATTTGGTAGACGTATTGGTAAATGTAATTTTATTTGATTTCTCACAACTATCATTCGTTCCTTTGTGCGTAAAGGCAACAGTTAATTTGTGCGTGGTGAAACTAACGGTAGCCGTTTTTGATGTCAAATAATCCGGGCCCGTACCGTCATGCTCAAAAACAGTGACGTGGTAAGTGGTATTGACTTTAAGATTTGTAACAATTACGCTATTAGTAATATTATTGAAAACAGCAAAATTCCCTGTACCCAACTGTCCACCACTTCCAAAATTTGCATTTGCCGAATATGAACTACCATCCGCTGGTGTAGCATCTACTGCTGATGCCTCTTTTACTAACACCAAACGCCATGCTCCATTTCCGCTCGTCCAAGTAAGCTGCGCCGAGTTACACGTAATGGTTCCAGCCTTTAAGTTCGTAGCCGCTTGCGTAGGTTCAGCCGCCTTCAATTGAATTGAAAAGGAGAACATAACGCAGAGAATCAAAAGTACCTTTTTTACCATTATTGCAATTCTTCGTCAAAAATACAATGTAAAGACAATGTAAACAAAGTTTTTGTTGTCTGAGGTCTTGAATAAAAACCCTGAAAGTCAATTCTAAACATCTAATTCAACATTGAATGAAAAATGGCTTTCGTAAGGTGTCTAAATATCCACGCATGCGGATAACTTTCAACAGCAAAATCATACGGATTTTCGCATCTTCGCATCAAATCGAGCCCATCATATGTCGAACAAACGAAGAAAACCCAGCGCTTGGCCAAGCATCATTTCACTGTCCTCTGTGATGTTCATGCTAGGGCTATTGGGATTTTCCATCGTAGGCTTTCAAGGATTAAGTCAGCATTTGATGGAAAGCAGTAGCATCGACCTCTATTTTGTGGATGGCAGCACCGAAGCGCAGGTTAGGAAAATCGAGCAATCGTTATTAAAGGAGCCTTGGATTAAAACAACCAAATTCATTAGTCCCAAGGATGGGGTGAAGGAAATGAGCGAGAAATACGACCCTGAATTTTTATCCTATGCAGAGTCCATCGCCTTGCCACTGAGTTTAGAAATTTACCCAAAGTCGGATTATGCCAATATTCAATTTATCGACCGTGAATCAAAACATTTGCGGACGTTCCCTTTGGTTGAAGATGTTATCTATCAACGGAATTGGGTAGAAAGCATGACCACAAATGTGCATCGCTTACAAATCGGCTTTACCGCCGCAGCCGTAATTTCATTGATCATTGCAATTGCCTTGATACAAAGTGCTACACGCTTAAGCATATTCGCAAATAGATTTTTGATCAAGAGTATGCAGTTGGTTGGCGCCACCAACAAATTCATTGTTAGACCTTACGTGATGGCATTTGTGCGACATTCATTGATTGCCATACCCATCGCGATGGGATTATTATTAATAATTTTTTACGGCTTACCCTATATTTTTCAGGATTTTGCCATCATCAACGACTTCACAAAACATATTGGTGTGATGGCATTGTTTGTAATTTGTATTTCTGTGTCGATATTTGGACTGATTTTGGCAGTTTTTGGCAGTTGGTTGAGTACCCGACGTTATCTTCGCACCAAGATCGAAAATTTATATTAAAGCCATGAGTTCAATCAAAAAACCCGCCTCGAAAATCGAAAGCAAGCCTCAGCAACCAATGTTGTTTGCCAAAGAAAACTACATACTAATCATCGCTTCATTGGTGATTCTTGTCATTGGATTCATGTTGATGTCGGGCACAACCGACATTTACAACACCACAAAACTCACCGTTGCCCCCATCGTAGTTATTCTTGGGTTCCTTTTGGGCATCGTTGCAATTTTTTACCGAAAGAAAGCAGCGTAATCCATGACCTGGATTGAGAATTTAATTCTTAGTGTGGTTGAGGGCCTCACCGAGTTTTTGCCTGTGAGCAGTACGGGCCATTTGATGATCACCAGAGAACTCATGGGCATGTCGCCCAGCGAGCACGAAACCTACCTCATTGCGATTCAATTTGGTGCCATTGCCAGTGTTTTAACATTATATTGGAAGCGTTTCTTTTCGAAGGACGCTTTATGGGTTTATCCGATTTTGATCATGGGTTTTATTCCGGCGGCCATTTTAGGATTTTTGTTTGATGACCTTTTAGAGATGATGTTGAAAGCGCCATGGATACCGGGGCTCACATTAGTAATATTTGGTATCGTATTGTTATATATCGAAAAGATTTTCCCTCCTGGAGATAAAAAAATCTCGGATCTAAAGTTTGTAGATGCGATAAAAATTGGACTGTTCCAGTGCTTGGCAATGATTCCTGGCGTAAGTCGTTCCGCAGCCACAATCGCCGGAGGTTTACAGGGCCGATTAACCCGTGCTGAGGCAACTGAATTCTCATTTCTATTGGCACTTCCCACCCTAGCGGCAGCAGGTGGATATAAACTATTAAAGCATTGGGAAGAGTTACAACAGGGCAGCGAATTGGTCGACATAGCCATTGGCAATGTGATCAGTTTTATAACGGCTTATTTTGCGATTAAGTATTTCATTGGATATATTCAGCGGAAGGGATTTGCCTTTTTTGGCTATTACCGAATTGTTGTTGGATGTTTATTCTTGGTGTATTGGTTATTTTTGAAATAGTGAGAGTTGATTGAATGACCAATTATTTGTTCGAAAACGAACGATATATTTGACAAAAGCACATGTTAAAAACTTCTAGTTCTTCCAGGATGACTTCACGAATGTTGATTGTGGGATTTTTACTGGGATTTTTGTTGATTGGATTGCCCAGCGCAGCGGGGCAATCCAATCAACTGAAGTTATGTCGACTCAAATATAATGGCGGCGGGGATTGGTATAGTAGCAGAACAGCCCTCGCAAATTTGTCCCAGTATGCGAATTCGCATATTGGGACAAATTTGGCGACCACCGAGGCGATAGCCGAGGTGGGCTCCACAGACATCTACCGTTACCCTTTTTGCTTCCTCACTGGCCATGGAAACGTGGTTTTTTCTGACCAAGAAGCCGGCAATCTCAGAAATTATCTGATCGCCGGAGGATTCCTCCACATTTGCGACAATTACGGCATCGACCCGTTTATTCGCAGAGAAATGAAAAAGGCGTTCCCAGAACTCACATTTCAGGCAGTACCATTCAATCACCCCATTTATCATGGGCCCTACTCGTTCAATAATGGCCTACCCAAAATACATCAACACGATGGGAAATCTCCAATAGGATATGGTTTGTTCTGGGAAGGCCGACTCATATGTTTTTACGACTACGAATGCGACCTCGGCAATGGATGGGAAGACCCTGAGGTATACAAAGACCCAATCGAAATCAGGGAAAAAGCACTAAAAATGGGATGCAATCTAATTTACCAAGCTTTTATTGCGCAATAAATTAGCCCCTGAATCTACACGAATAAAACCGCAACAAAGGCAATTTCAGGGCCCAAAAATTGGTCAATACTTGACGGCAAAAAGCAATTGAGGATTACTTCACCTCACGGATCCAAACCTGTGGAACCGCAGATTCATAATAGAAAATACCCTTGTTAGCATCTTTTTCTGATGGGAAGTCCTTCAAGAATACATAATAACTCTTGTTACTTGGATCGTAGATTTTGTAGGCAAATACACCCTTCTTATACAAGTCTTTGATTTGCTTGTTCGCTTTTGCTTCTGCACTGTGTAAACCCGCAACCAAATAGAAACCAGGCGATGGCTTAACCTTTTCTATTGGAGGCAATTTGATACCCGTAGTATCCTTACCTGCTCCAAAAGCAACCAATTCTTCCAAATTAGTAACCGTCACTTCCTTTTTCATCGAAGCACTATTCACATTGGCACCACCTTCGCTCTCACCATTTCCATTTTCACCCGAGCTATTCAAATTTGCATCTCCTTCACCTTCTCCGTCACCACCATTTGTGCTATTCAAATCAGACCCATTTCGAGAACCACCGCCCAATGCTGAAAATCCGATATACGTATGAAATTCATGAGAATTACCCAAAGCAATTCGCTGAGCACCCGTAGGCGTGTTATAGGAATAAGAAACTTTAATATCTGACTGAGGGGCAAATCCAATATTTCCACCAATCTGACCAATATCGTTGCCACCAATACCCATCCAAAACTTATCTTGGTAGTTAAACGAAGCGTTATATTGGACTCTATAATAATCAAAATTATATGCAGACACATAAATTGAAGGCTTCAACAAGATGTCGTTACCCAAATCAATATTATACCCAAACAACAAACTCGCTTGCGCTTGCATCTCGTATGTAGATGTGTAATTGTAATAGATGTAATCAAATCGTGGCTTACTTAAACGAGAAATCGCAAATCCACCAAACCACTTTTCTCCATTCACAAATGCTGATGCGCGCAAATCAGCACGCGTTACCGGCGGTGTTAACATCAACGATTTGATAATTGGGTCGTTTCCGCTAATGTAAACAGCCTTCGACATATCAAAGTTCTGCGACAACACACCTACACTCATTCCCAAATTCAAATTGGTAGTACTCGCAATGGGCAAAGAATAGGCGTAAGTTGCATAGGCATTGTGCATTTCAGAGAAACCCACCCTTTCGCGCATATAATACAAACCATACCCAGTGTTTTTTGACGGCACGGGCATCGCGATGTTCAATACGGTTGTTTGTGGGCTACCTGGAACAGCCGAGAACATTTTGTTATACAACAAAGTCACGTGACCTTGCTCATGAGTATTCATGGCAGCAGGATTAATCATAGAATAATCCATGTAATACTGATCCAATTTCGCTCCCATTTGGGCGCTTACGCTTCCAATGTACAGAGCAATGGCAGAAATGATGCTAATTTTTTTCATCTGAATTAACGAATTACTTGGATATAACCTCTAAACTCTTCGCCGTTAAAGCGATTTTTCATGTAGTAAAAATAAATACCTGGTGGCAAGTCAGTGCCTGAATTATCAACCGCCTTCCAGTCATTTAAATAATTGCCAGTATAATAAACCAATTTGCCTTGACGGTCACTGATGCGGATGTCGAACAAGTACAAATCTGCCAACTCGCTCAAATCCCAGAAATCATTCTGCAAATCACCATTTGGAGTAATCAAATTAGGAATCCTAACCAACGGAGGATCAACCACCGTAACAAGAACAGAATCATTGTCGTCACAGCCGTTTGAGTCAGTACCCGAAACATAATAGGTACGCGTAGTTAACGGACGGGCAATAACGGAATCACCATTACCCCTATTCAAAGTAGAACTATCAGTCCACCAATAATTCGTTGCCCCAACCGCATGCAAATTCGCCTTTTTACCTCTGTAAATAGTGGTGTCACGATAAACAATAATATTCGCCATCGGGAAAGCTTTTACTTGGACTGAATCAATGGCAGTACAAATACCAGACGTCGCTGTTACTTTATACCAACCCTTGCCGTATAATTTTTGGGTACGATTTGTGTCCTTTGCCCCAATCCAACGGATGGTATCTCCCCCACTCGCTGTAATATCAATTGAGTCGCCCTTACACAATGGCATACTTCCAATAAATGAGAAAGAAACAACTGGCTTTACGGTAAATGTAAAACTCTGTGTCATGGTATCAATACAACCCTGATCGTCTTCCACAATATACGAAACCGCATGAGGACCCGCCGTAGAGAAGTACTGCTTCACTGGCGCTTTTCCAATCACAACAGACCCATTGATATCCCAAGAATATTTCACCAAAGGACGAGCAGATTTCGATGCCGTGTCTTTGAATAATATAGTATCAGGCACACAAATACCCTCTTTGTAGAAGTCAGCTTTAGGACTCGGCTTAACAACAAACTGTTGGACCGAACTATCTGCACAATTATGAATAGAAACGCCGTAGAGTTTCACAGTGTATACCCCCGTGTCTTTGTAAGAGTGATTGTTCGATGTTGCTGGTGATTCCGTATTCCCATCGCCCCATCGCCATCCTGTATTCAATAACGTATCATTGACATCTATGTCAACGTTGAAATTAAATTTGAAATTATTGTATTTGAAACATTGGATTGAATCATTAGGCAACATGGCCTTATCCAATGAAAAGGTAGGATTAGGAATATAATGCGACATTACGATCCCCACTGCAGAATCCCTACAACCATGATTGGTCTCTGCAAGCATCACCACATTGTGAATACCCGGAGTAGCAAACAACACTTTTGGATTCTTTGTAAAGAAATTAATCGTATTATCGAATTTCCAACTATAAGTTGTCAATGGCTCTAGACTAAGCACAGTTTGGGTTTTGCGCAGAAACGCAGTAGAATCCCCAAAACACTTTTCTGTTACGGTATATCCAGCCGACGGCTTCGGTTGAACGAAAATTGAAAGTGTATCTGAACTAATACAACCGGCATTAGAAGTAACTGTCAATCTTGACTTGTAAATCCCAGGCAATAAATAGGTATGCTTTGCGCCGTACAATGTAGTGTCGTTGCCACCATCACCAAATGTCCAAAAGTATGTACCCGCATAATCAGGATTCATGATTTGAGTATTATCAGTAAATACGGTTTCTTCATCAATACAAGTAGCACTTTGCGTGTAATCAACCAATGGCAAAGCAAAAGTCCTTACGGGCTTAATGATAGAATCCCTACAAGCACCTTTTTGTCCTGCATAGTTTGAATATGAAATCAACTTGACAAAATACAGCCCTGGAGGATTATATTTCCGTGTCACTGTCTTTGATGTTGATGTTGGCGACCCGTCACCAAAATCCCATTTTCTTGTCGCAATTAAATCCGGTGCTGACACAGTGCTCTGATCATCGAACACAACAGACTGACCAAAACAAACATCTTTAGGATCAAAAGCAGGTGCCGGTTTGGCATGAACCACATAATCGAAAGTGTCAATCGCAAAACAAGCGTTAACAGTTGTCACTCTGAGAATTACCTTGAATCCGCCCGGATTTGTATATGTATGATTAACAATTTTCGACGTTTTGATTGTTGACGGCGGTCCGTCACCCAAATTCCAATTCCAACCCGAAATTGTCTCACCGTTAGCATTCGAAAAGTCAGTAAAAACGGTCTGCTCACCGATACAAACATTGTTTACCGTTTTTAATATAAAAGGCGTTGTAAATACAGTAACCATCTGAACCCAAGAATCCAAATTCCCGTCGGCATTTAGGATAGTTAAACTAACTCTATAAGTACCCCCATTTGCATATTTGTGAACTGCATTTTTTGTCGTTACCGAGTTCCCTGCCGACCCCGCATCACCAAAATTCCATGTGTTTGTTAATATTGCAGAAGTACTCTTGCTGAGGTTTGTAAACTTCAGTGTGTCGCCAGAACATCTACCAGTCAATTTAAAAGATGCAAATGGATCTTTACTTCCAAGAATATTTAGACCTGTTTTCCGCTCAGTGGCTGTTAGTACGATTGTATTTGCCAAGGCAAAAGTTCCCAAGGTCGACATACTTGCTGTGGATGTAGTGATCTGACCCTTTCGAATCACAGATCCCGATCCGCCATGGTCTTTCCATGTTGCAGTAGCTGTGTAACCCAGAATTCTTAAAGTGGAATTTTCATAGACTCCATCATCGGTAGATACGGAATCATACCTAAGAGTAACTGCAAAATTGGAACTATTTGAAGCATTCGCAGGCACCGTAGCACCCTCAAAATAACTAACCGCAGAGTAATTTCTAATTCCCGTAGGTAGAGACCCGTTCCCAGTTGCTTTTCCCTTAAACATCTGAAACACGTAGTATGTCAAATTGCCATTTCCCTTGGAAAAACTCAAACCCACCGGACGATAATCACTACCCGCACCTATATGGAATGTCAAACTTGTAGAACCCGAAGTTAGACCAATATGCAGCGCGCCATCGATAAAACTAGTTTTATTCCCACCGGAAAATGTGCACCCAGCCAACGCCCTAAAGGCAAGTAGATTGGAACCTACTTTAACAAGTCCATCCGTTAAGGTGATTTGGGTTTTGACATTAAACGTCTTCGGCGCAGAATTCCCATCAATGGTCAAAGTAATACCCGTTTTATTCATTGTCAATTGGTCCACCTGAACACTATCCACACTGAATGTCATTGTGTAACCCACCTGAACCGTTTCGGCATAATAACCGGTGGAAATCATAATAATGTCCGAACCCGATGTTGCAATATTAGCCGCGGCCGTGATTGTCAATTTTGCAGTTGCAGCACTCAATCCGTTGTTTGCATCATTTCCCGTTTTAGAAACGTAATATGTTGCGGCTGACAGAAACTGAATTGATGTAATCGTAAAAACCGATAAAACCAATACCGATTTGAGAAAAGATTGTATAGTAGAAAACTTCATGTGGATGTATGAATATTACAAATTTAAGTGTTTAGACGCGTTTTTTATGAATTTCGTTTCCCCAATCGCCCACACTAAATTCAAATGCGTTCTATTCGATACACTTAAAATGGTAAATCATCATCCTCGAAAGGATTACTCGCTGTGCTATTCGCACTTTGATCGCCTGATGGCATTGCATCAAAACTAGGCGCGCTATTGGTTCCCCCAACTGCACTACCCGCATTTTGTTTGGCAACATTCCACGCGCGAATATCAGTGTACCAACGACCGTTATACTCTCTACTCTCTACATCAACAGAAATTGTCAAATCCTGACCATCTTGAATATTAAACTTAGAAATTTTGTCGCCCCATAGGTTAAAACAAACCTTTTTTGGATACTGGCCAGGGACCTCAATGATGAATTCCTGTTTCTCCCATGTGGTACCATTCTTGGCATTTCCCGTCTGCTTCGGCAGAGTCTGAACAATTTTACCTGTAATTTCCATATCGCAAATCTATTTTTTTGTTTTCCATTTCAACTGCATTCATTCCTCAACTAATCCACAACTACATGCCTTCTTGTCCACCAGGTGGCTTTAAATCATCATTTTGCAGCTTGCGATTCACTGGCTTGGGCTTTTCAATGGTGAGCGACCCAAACTTATAATCAAAATTCACCCGAACGCCCCACATGTTTAGGCGCTGGACGTTCTTATAATCAAAATCTTGCCCCGAAGCTCGAGTAATGAAGTCCATTTTGGGTATGAAGGGATTATCTAATCCAAACCCCAAACCACCTTTATCATTCTTAAACCTGCGCTTTACCCCCAACATATGAAAAAACCAGTTGGTTGTAAAACCCTGTAAAGTATAAGTAGGCGCGTTAAATCTACCCCACAATTCTACTTGCCATTCTTTGGTGATTTTAACGCTCAATTTTGTACCCGCATTATAGGTCAACCCCTTATTTCTAGCGCCTTTCAAATAACCTGTATCTATCCCACTGCGAATATCTACCCAACCCAATCCACCATTAAAAGTAAGCGTCCAATCATTTCCTCTCCACTTCCCTTTGTAATTCATATTGACATCGAATCCCGAAGTGTAATTGAGCCCGATATTACCATAGGTGGTCCTATAAACCTTATCCTCCCCCACATATCGCATCGTTTCTATGGCATTTCCAATCCTACGGTGATACACATTCAATCCCCAACCCCCAATTTGTCCGTAATTCCCTGTCGATATTTCATAATTGTTCGACACCTCTGCATTTAAGCGCGGATTGCCAGTCGTGATATTCAGTGGATCAATAAAATTGGTATATGGATTCAAATAAAACAAACTAGGTCGTTGAATTCTCTTGGTATAGGTAAAACGCAAAAAACCGGCCTTTCCAATCACCCGATTCAAATTGATATAGGGTATAAAGTTCTGATACGGACGACCTGTATACGACTCTTTTACTGGCTGATAAATTATACCACCAAACTGGGTCGACTCATGTCGAATTCCAGATTTGATAGAAAATTTACTCGACGCAATCCAAGTCAGTTGAGAATACAAAGCCAAAATATTTTGATAATAGTCAAACTGATTATTACGTGCCGTGATTGACTCATAATTGTTCCGTTGGAAATTAAAGCTATCGTAACTATAATTACTAATAACGGACCTTAACGTAGTTTTCAATCCTGTTTCCCAAAGCAATTTGGCATGCAAAGGCTCGGTATAATCAATCTGCATTGAAATTTCATTGTTCTTTCCAATATTCAAACTCTGCTCTTTACGGGTTTCCAAGTCCGCTTCTGTCAATCGTGTGAAATGATAATCCGTATTGTCTTGACTCCCACTGTATTGAGCCGAGATCCCCAATTCCCTACCTACTTTGTCGAAGTTTTTACGATAATCTAAATTCACATCCAAGCCATATCCATAGGTGAAATTGTTGGTGACTTGCTCCCACAAATAGTTCAAAGGCAAAGAGGAAACACCGCTGTAGGTAACAACATCATTGTCGGAATTTCTCATGCGGGTACTTGTTGTTGCAGAAACCGACAGTCCACTTTTTTTGTTAAATTGATGATCCATAGAAAGCGTAAGCCTTGGACCGCCACCCCAATTCACCACATCATTGTTCTGCTTTAATCCGTAACCAATCCCATTGACAGTATTCGTCCTGTTTGTCCAACCCGACCCCCACGACCTCCAAAAATGACCTCCCAATTTTATACTAAAATTGGTGGCGCCATTCTGAATCGAAACATCCCCTCCCAAATTCGCACTTCGGGTCCCAAGCCCCATATTCATTGCACCCGTCTTGCCCTTCAATCTAACTTGCTTTAGAATAATATTGATGATACCCGCAGTTCCCTCTGCATCATATTTAGACGAGGGATTTGTGATCACTTCCACTTTATCTATCCCATCCGCGGGAAAAGACCGCAGTGCATCGGCAACATTCCCAGCCATCATACCACTGGGCCGACCATTAATAAGCACCTTTAAATTCCGACTTCCACGAATCGATACATTCCCATCCATATCCACCTCAACCATTGGGACTTTCGACAACAAATCCGCCGCAGAACCACCCTTTGATGTGATATCTTGTGCGGCATTATAAACCAAACGATCAACTTTGTTTTCAATCAATGGACCCGACACTTTAATGTCAACGCCCATCATCTTTTCCGACTTAACTAAAACGGAATCTTTGGCAATATCCAACGCTTTCAGCAGCGAATCGGACGCCACAACCCTACTGCCAACTGAATCCAAAACTTGCGCACCTAAAAACTGCCCACACCCCAAAAACAAGAAAAATACCAACCCTAAACTGCGCAAATTCATAATTCACTACAAAGAAAGAAAGGAATCTCCACATTCAGGGAGTTCGCCGTTGAAATTGACATTAAATAATCGTTTATTTATTTAGCACGCATCGCCTCAACCGGATTCAACCGCGCCGCCTGCCTGGCCGGAATAAAACCCGCCACAATTCCCACTATCGCAGAAACCCAGAGCCCCAACTGCGTATCCGAAGCACTTAACACCAGCACAAAACCCTCACCCATGGTCTCCTTTAAAATGGCATTCAACCCCAAAAATGTCAGCCAGACAAAGAGCAATCCAATCAATCCGCCTATCAAACACAACCAAATCGCCTCCAATAAAAACTGAACCTGAATAAAAATATGAGGCGCGCCCAAAGCCTTCTGAATACCAATTTCCTTGGTACGTTCCTTCACACTCACAAACATGATATTCGCCACACCAAAGCAGCCCACAATCATTGCAAATCCACCAATCACAATACCAATATTCTTAATCTGAGTAAACAACTGCGAAACCGCTTGCGTAATCATCGTCATCCGATTCACTGCAAAAGTATTTTCCTTCCCCGGCTTGATTTTTCGATACTGCCTCATCAACTGCCCTACTTCAACCGTTAAATCATCCAAATCCACCCCATTTGCCGCCTTCACCATAATCTGCGCATCGTCGTTCTCGCGATACGAATACATTCCCATACCCATTTTAAGCGGAATAAAAACCCGATCGTCCTTTGAATTGTCGATAATACTAGCCCCCTCCGCAGCACAAACACCCACAACCCGACAAACTCGATTTCCCACGCGAACAACATTTCCAATTGCGTTGGCACGACCAAAAAGCTGTAGAGCGATGTTATTCCCTAATATCACCACCGGCCTACCACCCCTGCTTTCTTCCAGTGTAAAGGTCCGACCATATTCTGCTGCGATGCGCTGAATTTCTAAATATTGATGCGAAACACACCCTACAGAAACCCCCTCTAAGGTCACTCCCTCTGCCGCCAACTTCTCTGTTCTTCCAAAATTAAATCCCACACTCTCAACGCGATTCTTAGACAATTTCGACTCCAAAAACAAAGCTTCTTCGGGCGAGGAAACGGGCCTGCTCAAATACTTCCACCAAGGATAATTGCCTCCAAATTCATCCCAAGGCCATTTTTGAACAAACAAAACTTGAGTTCCATATTTGGTAAATTGATTGTTGATGTTAGTCTCAAGTGAATGAACCAGTGCATAAACGGCAATGATGCAATAAATACCAATTGTGATACCCAAAACCGACAAAACACTTCTCAGCTTATTTTGCCTAATTGCGGAGACTGATACCCGCATCGTTTCACTGAAAAAAATCTTGAGATTCACAATTGCTTTTTCAAAAATAGATTATTCAACAGGTTTCTCCTCCGTGGTAGTTGTAATTGGCGTTTTCTTTCGTCGGAAAGTCTCAAATTCACGACGATACAAAGCACCCCCGCCCAGTGTATTTCCCGACACACCATTGGTAATTGAACCACTTTGCTGCAGTAATAAATTATTGCTCCGAGAGAACATTTTTAATCTCCAATTCTCATTTCGAGTGGAATATTCGAGGTTGAAATTCAACGGAACCGCGGCACCATTCACCAACACAGCAACCGTAGGATCGTAATTCAAATTAAGCTTTAAACGATCGCTCAAATTCCATTCGCTGTTCACAAATACTTGGGTATTGCTACTTGTGCCACTATTTCTCCTCACATCATCGATATTCACCTGAATCTTTGTCTTGATGCCATACTTCTGAAAGATATCATTCACCACGTTCGATGCGATATTCGATACGCTGTTACCCGCTACCCCTGCACCACTCACCACGTTGCCACTAGTTGGGTTACCACTGGAAAACGAAGGGGGTAAAAAGTTGCCAAAAATCAACAGCGCAATGGCCTGTCGCATCGTTTCATCTTTGTCTTGCCGAATCCTTTGAATCACCGCATTTACATCACTATTACTTCCCGCACTTAATGCCAATTCAGGGGCCTGTAAATCAAATCCAATCTGTGGCCTCATCAAACTACCATTGATATTCAACACACTCACGATCAATGTAGGCGGATAATTGGTGCTAGATGCGTTACCACTTCCAACCATCAACTGTGCCGGAGAAATTCTCTTTTCGATTTTGCCCGATAGCGCAAGATTTGCATCGTAAGGATCTCCAACCCAAGTAATTTTACCCCCTTCCGTAAGCGTAATTTTCTTTGTCAACAAGTTGATTCCCGGCAACGAGAAAACATACAACCCAGATTTTATGGTATACTGACCATTTAAGAAGAAACGCTCGTTTTCATCATATAAAATCCTGATATCGCCAGTTCCGCGTCCTTTGATCATATCCCCCAACCTCTTATCAATCAAAAACTCCGTTTCCAAGTCCGGGGTAGCTCGAATCATCAAATCAATATTACCCATACCAGAGGAGGATTTTTTGGACTTAGAATTCCCTACCACTTTGCCAAAATGATTTCTAAAGACGATGTTCCCAGCCACGGAATTTGTATTGAGTGTGGGGTAAAGAATGCTCAACTTACTATTCTCGGAAGGCGTCATATCCATCTTGATATTGATCTTGTCCAAAGGACCCCAAACCCTGCAACTTCCATTGCCCCAAGCTGTGCCATAAAACAAATCATTGTCTGCCTCCGTAGTCTCAATAATTCTAATTTTTTGGGCATCATACACATTCAAATCCAAAGCCAAATCCCTAAAATGATTGTGGGTGAAAGCAAAGGTCGCCTTCGCCTTGCCCTTTTTCAACTTGCCATAAATTTGAATCGGATAGCGAGTGAATATTCCATTTGATTTCACCAAAAAATCTGCATCATCAAATCGATATTTTGTTCCCAAGTAATCAACTTTCATCATCACATCCCTAGCCTTCAAATCGCCTTGCATAATCAAATCCTTCATTGGCCCTTCAATTCGCACATTCCCACCAATCGTGCCGGATTCCGTAGTTGCAATGCCCGATAAAAATGGCGTCAAAATTCCAATAGTTGTCCCTTCGGGAATAAACAAATCCGCGTTTAAACCAGGATCGTCGCCCCCAAATTTCAGCCGACCCCTAAACGATGTGTTTTTCAAAACGCCTCGGCGTGCAACAAGGTCTAAATCAAGCACCTTTTCCATCGTCCGTTGGGCCACTTTTAGATCAAAACTCCCGTATCGATAACCCAAGTAAACCAAATCGTTCAAATAACTCTCTCCAACAATCTTTGCCTGTCCGAGAGCCGCAGCAATCCTCACCCGACCTCCCAAATGAAACTGCATACTATCAAAGGTGCCATGGGGAAAAAATGGCGAAAGCAACTCCGGGGTGATATTACCCACTTCCACCGTAAATGTATCACTCAACATCTCAGAAAGCACCCCGCGCAATTCCACGAAATGTCGAGAATTATTGACCATTAACTTATTAACCTTCAATCTATTTCCGCCACCTAAACTCAATTGACTCTCTTGATCCAACTGCCAAGGTTCTTTGTTGATGTAAAAATTGGCTGCGTGAATATTGGTAGGTAAAGAATCTAACTTCACATTAGACTGAGAACCGAGATTCACATTGTAACGATCTTGCTTATCGTGCAAATCAAACCCAACATCCAATATCCCATCCCTCAATTTCCCTTCCAAAGCAAATCGATCGTACTTCGTTTCGCCATAATTCAAGTCTTTGGCATTTAGCAGAAGCGATGCCGCCCCATCAGTATTTGCATTTATCGCCAATTTTAAACGATGCCATTCGGCGCCCTGCCACGACAAATCCATGGGACCCAAAACCACATCCACATCACGGTGCTGCGAACCAAAATGACCCACCAGATTTATGGGTCCAGATTGCAGTGTCCTGTCAACGAATGAAGACAGCCAATCGGTTTGAATCAACTGTAAATCAAAGCTAAAATCCCTAGGAGCAAATGACGTTGGGGCAGCGAAACGATTGGGCAACATTGTATATAAAAAATGCTCCCCAATATTCATCGCATCAGATGGATCAAATCCAGAAGAGATATTTCCATTTAGCCAGTCACCAGAAAATTGTATTCCTTCCGAAGCCGACTGCACCAATTGCTGACTATTGCAAAAATATCGAACAGAACCATGATCGGCCACAAGTTGCCTCACCTCAATTGTTGCATTGGTATTCTGCGCATCGCCGCCGCCATAAATCAAGGAAGCCGACCCCGACAAAATCAATGGCACCTTATCCAATCCAACATTCTCGAATTCAACGTTGCTGGCCGACAAATCGGCATCCATCGACAAGTTCTTATCCCAGTCAAAAACGGTTGCACTGGCCACAAATGCGAAGCGCGAATCATCCGATTCAACATTTAAATGGAACTGACTCTTATCAAACTCGCCCGTTAATTGAACATCAGTGAGATGCCTGCCCAACACCGTATAATCGATCAAATGAATATCCGCTTCCGTGTTTAACAAGTCCGCTGTGAGCCCTTCGCCGGTAATCAGAATATTTGCATCATTCACAAACGCATCCAATCCATTGCCCGCAAACATGCCCAAATCCCACTGACCCAATTTGCCTTCAACATCGTAAGACATCGCATCGATGCTCTCAGGAAAATCAAATGCCAAATGCCCAGAGAAATGGCCGGGTCCAGCATCCAAATCGCCATCAAAACCAAAGGAAGTCAGACCGCCAGTAATTGTAGCTTCGATGTCAAGGGCTTCGAACTTTTTGACAAAATCAATCGAGTCTAGCTCATAAACCACATCTTTTAAATCGGCCACAGCCAACCGCGAATCATCCAATTCTAGGCGATATTCAAAATTATCCAAATCCTGCAAACTCGTCAAAATACCACTACCCTTCAACAAGGTTTGATCCGTTAGCGATTCAAAAGTGAATTTCTTCAGCACCAAGGCAGCCAAGGGGCCTTCAGCATGCGCATTGACAAACAGCGGCAAATTCCGATCCTTGAACCAGGGGTGAAACGCAATTAACTCCTCCAAGCAAAATTTGGACTTGCGCAAACGAATATCGAAAGTAACCTTGTGGAAAATATCCCTGAAATCACGCATCGAATTATAACGCATTTCAAAACGATCACCCAGAATGCTGCATGGCGTTTCCAACAATAAATTACTGGCTAAAATCTGCTTTTTATCAATCACAACCCGCGCAGCTCCTTTTACGATATTCAGACCGCTTCGCTCTTTAAACTTCATCGACTTAATATTCACCGTAAACCACGGATGCCCAAACGTGAGTGAGTCCATTTCCGCATCGATATTGGACAGAATCATATTGTCCGGATCGAAGTAAGGATCACTAGAACGCTGACGAATGTTGAAAAACTGATAGTACCCATCCACAATCTTTACGTCGTTGATACCAAAATCCCACCCCTCGCTGTGGTCGTTTGGATCGGATGGCGGATTCAAATAATCGGAGAAAAAATCAATATTCAAGGGCCCTTCTTCTGTGTGATACCCATTTTTGACGCGGGGTTTATAGGCTACAACCGACGACAGTTCGATGCTATGCGACTTCCAATCCACCTTGGTTAATCGAGCCTCTATTTGACGTGCTTCAATCAGCGTATCTTTGCTCTGATCGTAGATTCTTAGGCGCTCAACATGGATGTTCCGCAAAAAATCGACTTCAACATATCCAATTTCAACCTTGGTATTTAACTCTTTCGATAGCTGCTGAGCGAGTTGTTGGGCAAAATAATTCTGAACGATGTGATTGCGCGACAAAACAATTGCGGCTCCCGTAAGCAACAGGAACGACAGCAACATCAGAAGCAAAAACTTCCGTAGTTTTGTACGCTTATTTTTCAATCTCTCAAATATAAAATTCGTTGTCTCCGCTGAATCCACCAAAACCCGCCCGCTCCATTATATTGGGCATCGAGAGCAGTTGCGATGATACCGCAGCATCGTTACTCTGCGATGGCAAAATCCTTGCCAACGTAACGGCTAGTCAAAAAGTACACGAACAATACGGCGGAGTGGTACCTGAATTGGCCTCCCGTGCCCATCAAAGCAATATCATTCCAGTGATTCATTTGGCACTAGAAAAAGCCCAAATTTCCATCGATGAAGTCAACGGGGTGGCCGTAACACAAGGCCCCGGACTCATGGGATCACTGCTGGTTGGAACCAATATTGCCAAGGGCATTTGCATTGCCAACAACATCCCGTTGATAGGAATCAATCACCTAGAAGCCCATGTTGCGGCACTATTTATCGACCACCAGGTAAACTTGCCCATGCTCTGTCTTTTGGTGAGTGGCGGACATACACAAATCATCTTGGTGAACGGCATCGACGATATGCAAATAGTGGGAACTACGCAAGACGATGCGGCAGGCGAAGCATTCGACAAAGCAGCAAAGCTCCTTAATTTAGGCTATCCCGGAGGACCCTTAATTGATCAATATGCAAAGCAAGGCGATCCAAATAAATACAAATTTCCCGATAGTCAAACGCAAGGGTTGGACTTTAGTTTTTCGGGCATCAAAACATCATTATTGTATTTCCTTAGAGACAATTTAAAAAACGACAACCAATTCATAAACAACGAGTTGCCTAATATTTGCGCATCGTATCAGCATCAAATCGTAATGAGCTTAACGAAGCGTTTTGCCAAGGCAATAGAAGTGCACAAACCCTGCAGTATTGGGCTTTGTGGCGGGGTTTCTGCCAATAGTGAATTGAGGGAAGCCATTGATACTTTGGGCACAGAAAAAGGCCTGCAAGTGTGTATACCCGCTTTTGAATATTGCACCGACAATGCGGCGATGGTTGCCATGGCCGGATATGAAAAATTCCAAAAAAATCAATTTACACCGCTCAATGCCACTCCGTTTGCAAGAGCACACAAATAAATGGTGTTTCAGCCAATTTTAATATCTTCGTGACATGCCAATCATTCCTACTCCAACATTAATCGCCGAGGGCAACGAAAGAGCCATCGCTAGGGCAATTAGTTGGGTAGAGAACCAACATCCGCAATCGATGGAATTGCTGGAACAATTGGAAGGTAACTGCCCGATTGTTGGTGTAACTGGCCCTCCCGGTGCCGGAAAAAGCAGCTTGGTGAATGCATTGGTGTTGCACTGGAGTTCAAAAGGATTAAAAACAGCCATTGTCGCCGTTGACCCATCCTCCCCATTCAACCTTGGCTCCCTATTGGGCGATCGTTTGCGCATGCCGGGCCTTTTCCTTGACCCCAAAGTGTTTATTCGAAGCATCTCCGCACGAGGTTCGTTGGGTGGCCTTAGCGCGAGTATAATTGAAGTGTGCGATATCCTAAAACACGCCAAATTCGATAGAATCATCATCGAAACCGTAGGTGTGGGTCAGAGTGAAATCGAAATTGCCGGCATCGCCGATACTACCTTGGTCGTAACCGTCCCAGAAAGCGGCGACGAGGTGCAGACAATGAAAAGTGGTGTGATGGAAATCGCAGACATTTTCGTGGTTAACAAGAGCGATAGAGACGGTGCAGAAGCATTTGCCAATCATTTAAAGAAGCTAGCCCATTACAAGTCGACCAGCGATGGTTGGGAAATTCCCGTAATCAACACAGTGGCAACCGATGGAAAAGGGATTCAAACATTGAGCGATGCGATTTCGGCTCATCTAGAAACGCAAAACAACATTCAAAATCTCAGCAATCTATTTGCAGATCGCGCCTTTCGATTGATTCAACGTCAAAAAATGAGAAGTATACCTTTAAATCAATTGAAGGAAGAAATTGCCATTGAATTAGATAAAGGCCTGTTCAACCTGTATCGTTTCGCCAAAAAATACTATACAAATTAGTGTTGGATTTGAACCAATGCCGTGGCATTGCCCATGCGCAAGGTATAAATTCCCGATGCGAGATCTTTTACTGAAATCGAAACCGTATCCGCAGTTACCTGTCCGTTTAACATCGTAACGCCAGTCATTGAAACCAATTGCCAAGTATTGTTTCTGTAAGCGCCCAATCCTGTAACATTGAGTTGATTTGATGCTGGATTTGGATACAAATTCAAGCTACCTTTAATCACCTTCACTGATGCCGTCTTGTCAACCAAAGTCACAGTGCAATTCTTTGATGTAGCCTGCCATTTGCTATCGTAATCAACCATCGCGATGTTATTGATCACCGTTTTCAAAGGCAATGTTTGATAGGTCTCAACACGATACATCACATAACCAACACTACCGATTGGATTGGCTTCAAACGAACTCAAATTAGCTTCAGGAAAATCTACGACCAACACTCTACCCTGTTCGATGCAATAATTTGCTTTGTTGGGATAAAAAGAGGTCAATACCAAACGCGACAAGGGCAAGTTAGCGTCCAATGTGTCCACCATAACAACGCGCTTCACTAGACTTCCACTTACGTTTCTGAAGTCCACGCGATACTCCCACTGCTTTTGACGGTAATCTACGGTTCCCTCTTCGATATTCGATTTTTGTACCGTCACCATACCACCTCTACGACTCAAACTCAATTGCAACGTATCATTATTGTCTTTGATATCAGCATCTTTCTGAGTCAGCCCGGTTCCGGATTTAACCATAAACTTAAAGTTGTCAGCATCTTGCGCAGTCAATGGAATTGCAGTTGTAATCACGATGACTTGTTCTCCAAAAGCGGCCAAATTACTCACTGAATAAATGGCTTCATTGTTTGCGTAATTATCTGGCATCGGCTCGGATTGGAATGCTGAAATATCCGACCCATGTTGAATATGTACAGTCCCGTTAGTAAGTGCTGTGCCTCCATGATTTGCGATTTTCACAATCACTTTCACTTCGTCGCCAGCCTTTGCCCCTGCTGGGATAATTGCATTCATTCCCAACTGGACATCCACAATCGATGGCAATTGGTAATAACCCAAACTCACATAACTATAAACGCCTTTTCTAATTCTTGCTGTGTTATTGCCTAAGCAAACACCATATAAATGCTTCCCAGGATTGGTTGATAGATCATAATCGCCAGCAGGCATCGCAATTGTAAAGTGTCCGCTAGAATCGGTAACAGCAAAATAGACTGTACCTGAAACTTTATTTACCATTCTTACCAATTGGTTCGATAGTCCAATTTCGGCATCGTCTTTTACGCAATTCGAATTGACATCATAAAATAGATCACCATACAAATTCCCAGATTCAGATTCGATTTTTGAGAAATATTGCAGATCGGTATTGAGTTCGGTAAAATCGCCCCAAATGAAAGCACCATCGCCGCGCTGACCCAAATTAAATGACCCGTTAATGCGGTTGCCCGTAAATCTCAATGAAGCGCCATCGTAGACTAGTAGCGATGTTCCGTTGCCATTTTTCACAAAAGAACCGCCAATCAAAAGATCAGTACCCGCGCCCATTAATGTTGTGGGTGAACTGATGCTAAAAGAATCAAATCCGATTGGACTCGCCCAAGTACCTTGGAAAATAGAAATTTGTTTATCGCCCGTTGCGTTTTTTCCTAATGCTGCAATTTTATTATTGAAAACTCCCAATTCTAACACTTCGCCTTTGAAAGGACTACCTACACCACCCCAACCGCCATTGGCAGCCGTAAAGTAAGCGATATTCCCTGTGCTAGAACCTGCAAAAGTCTGAAAATCCCCACCTATATAAAGTCGATTCCCCACTACAGCCAAGGTGCGAATCACACCATCTGTACCTTGTGCGGTTCCACTATTTCCCAGGTACGACCACGATTTCCCGTTGTATGCGGCAATATTTTGAACTGGATTTCCGTTCACCGTATTATCGAACAACCCCGCAACAATCAACTTGTCATCAAAAACGGTCATTGCGATAATTCCATTGTTTCTAGTATCCACAACACCAATTTCAGCGACCCATTTCAGGCCATCCCACTTATACAAATGACTTACGGGGACATCGGCATCGCGTTCAGCATTGGCCATATAAGCCGCCGCGTACATCGTATCGTGATACAAAGCGATTGAATGAAAATTGTATGTTCCTTTTACGGTTTTTACAGGTGATGGCGTTGTTAGTCCTGAATAGTAACTCCAGCTAACACCATTCCAGCGAGCCATTGTAAAATCATTGATTTCGGCTGTAGAGGTTTCTTCGAAAAGCGCTAGGTACTCGTTCCCCGCGGCATAAGATGCAACAACCCGGGCTGGCAAACCAGATCCCAATGGCTGCAACACCTGCGCCTGTGCGGAAACACACAGGATACATAGCACTGTCAACAAAGACTGAACTCTCATCCCATGCAATTTATACCATATAAAACACTTTTTCTTCACTTTATTGAATTCTCCAAGAATAATGTGCGGACAATCCCAACGACCAACCCCTTGGCTGCAAGGCAGCATTTGGAATATACATTGAGGTTAACATTGACTGAGCATTGAATCGCAATCCAATGGCATGGCTATAATTGAGGCGTTTTTCAACTCCCACTGCAACACGAGCACCCCAAATCAGTTTCCTAAAGTTCGATGCCTGCTGCGCAGTTTGTAATAATGTTTGATAATCCAATGTCTGAGCACCGGTTGATACCGACAATTTGTTGGCTTGCAACAACACCTCAGGTGTAATTGAATATTGTTTTGTTATTGGAAAATAACCCACATAGCCAACGGGCACCGAAATCATCGAATAGGTGGTTTGAGAATTGAATTTCACTTGCGGTCCTAAGCCCAAATACCCAAAAATCGGATAGTAACCCAAGGCATCAGGATTATTGCCTGGAATCACGGTTGCCGGCATGCTATCTCTAAAGTCGAACCGCTGCTGCGTGCGATTCTCAGCATACGCAACACCCAATTTAACAGCGTGATTCTTTGTGATTTGGTACACACTAGAAATATTGAAACGACCTGCACTCAAGGCAAATTCGCCGTCTGTCATGTGATTGAAATAATTCTTGTGTACGTATTTCGATAAATCCGCAGTGCTGCGATACATCAAGCCTGTTTGATTCGCGTCTACGCCAGCTTCAATCATCCAACGACCCAACAATTTATCTGATTTCTTGTCGATAGACCAAGCTAACTGATCGGCAGAATTACTAGACAATGAACTTGGATTCACCGCGCCTTCAATTTCCATCGATTCGATGCCAAATGGATTTAAATCCAGTATCACAGGCACCACATCAGCGGTATTTTCAATTACGAGTTGGACAGGACTTGGTGCGTTAAACTCAGGCGCTTGAATTGGATCAGGGGTATTTTCAGGATTAGATTGAGATTCAAGATTCTGAATTGGAGCATTCGGATCGGAGAAATTAGAAGATTTTGTTTGATCCAATTCCGACTTCTCTGTAATTTTTACTGCGCCAGTTTGTGCCACCGTTTTTGGGGCAACAACCGACTTATTAGATATCTTATTCCACTGAAACAGCGAGCCCGCAACCACTAATAACAGAACGCCAGCAACCAGCCAATACCATATGAATTTTTGCTGACGTTCTCTGCGGTCAAGGGAAGCATCTATCGACTGCCATAGCGCAGGTTCGGGATTCGGGGTAAAATCCTCAAACTGCTGGCTTAACCAATTGTCGATATGTTTGTTACTGTTTTCCAGTGTCCTTGTTTCTTTGTTTTTCAACTAAATCTTTGAGCATCACGCGGGCCCTAAATAAAAGGCTCTTACTGTTCGAAACGCTGGTTCCCAACACTTCAGAAATTTCTTGGTGAGTGAGTTTATCAATTGCATACATGTTAATCACGATGCGATATTTCTCGGGGAGCTCCATCAAACAGGCGAGCACTTCATTGACTTCCATTGGCTCATCCACGGTTGTGGTTTCGCCGGAAGTATCATCCAGAACATCAACCACTTCCACCATAACGGGGCCGCGAGCTGATTTTCTGAATCTCGACATGGCTAAGTTGATGATGATACGCGTCATCCAACCTTCCAATTGAGAAGTGTCATTCAGGGTAGCAATGCTGTCAAAGACCTTAATGAAACCATCTTGTAACAAATCCTGAGCATCCGCGCGGCTGTTAGAGTATCGTAAGCAAAATCCAAACATTTTGGCAGCGTATTTCTCATAGAGAGATTTCTGCGCCTGTCTGTCTTTTTTGATACATCCGGCTATGATATCATTGTTGTTTAGCAAGTAGCTTCGAGGTTATGACGCACAAATCGCGATTGGTTGCAAAGAAAAATGGAAAATTTTGTGTTTTATACGCATAGTATTGAGACCGACCGCATTTAAGGCCACTTTTGCGATGTATTTTTGAAAAATAGAACCTACTATTAATTAATAGATGCTTTACGATCGAAAGAATTTATCTGATGCCGAATTACTGAGTTTATACCGTGGTTTATTAAAGCCGCGATTGATCGAAGATCGAATGCTCGTATTATTGCGTCAGGGCAAAGTGGGCAAATGGTTTAGCGGTATTGGTCAAGAGGCAATTTCGGTGGGCATTACAATGGCATTAGACCTCGATGAGTACATCATGCCGTTGCATAGAAATTTGGGGGTTTTCACGTCGCGAGGCATCCCGTTTGGCAAACTTTTCGCCCAATGGCAAGGAAAAAAATCTGGATTTAGCAAAGGCCGAGAGCGCAGTTTTCACTTTGGAACCAATGAATACGCCATCGTAGGGATGATTTCCCACTTGGGTGCGATGCTAGGCGTGGCCAATGGCGTTTCCCTTTCCCACGTTTTAAATCATCGAAAAAAAATCTCTGTCGCATTTTCTGGCGATGGCGGAACCTCCGAAGGCGACTTTCACGAGGCACTTAACGTGGCTGCCGTTTGGCAATTGCCCGTAATCTTTTTGATCGAAAATAATGGCTATGGACTAAGTACGCCATCGAACGAACAGTTTAAGTGCAAGCAATTCATCGACAAAGGAATCGGCTATGGCATGGAGACAGTGCAGGTGGATGGAAATAATATTTTAGAAGTGTATCATACCGCGACGCATTGGGCGGAAGAGCTCAGAAACAATCCCCGTCCGATTATTTTTGAAGCGCTTACCTTTAGAATGAGAGGCCATGAAGAGGCCAGCGGCGTGAAATATGTACCCACTCATTTATTTGAGGAATGGGGCAAAAAAGACCCTTTAAGCAATTACGAATCCTATTTAAAAGAATTGGGCATTTTGTCCGATGCGATCATCGATCGATATAAAAAAGAGTTTTTGGCAGAAATCGAAGTGGGCTTGGAAACCACATTTGCGGAAGAGGAAGTAGTTCCGGATTTGGCAGAGGAAATGAACGATATGTATGCGCCATTTGAATTTGCCAATGATTTTCAATGTGCAGACAGCGCTCCGGAGAGTGACCGAGACCTGCGATTGGTGGATGCGATTAAGGAGGGCTTGGAGCAGAGCATGGAACGACATGATAATCTTGTGATTATGGGTCAGGACGTGGCCGAATATGGTGGCGTTTTCAAAATCACCGACGGATTCCTTGAGAAATTTGGCAAGGGCCGCGTGCGAAATACGCCCATCACCGAGAGTTCAATTTTGGGTGCGGGTTACGGTTTGAGTATCGCCAAACAAAAGGCCGTTGTTGAAATGCAGTTTGCCGATTTTGTAACTTGTGGATACAATCAGATCGTGAACAATTTAGCCAAGAGCCATTACCGCTGGGGTCAGCCTGCCGATGTGGTAGTTCGCATGCCGACGGGCGCGGGGGTGCAAGCGGGTCCTTTTCACAGTCAGAGTACCGAGGCATGGTTTTACCACGTTCCCGGTCTAAAAATATATTACCCCAGCACGCCAGCCGATGCAAAGGGTTTATTGATGCGTGCCATCGAGGATCCAAATCCTGTGTTGTTTTTTGAGCACAAGTTGTTGTATCGATCGGTGAGCGGCGGCGTAGCCGCCGCCCCCTACCTCGTTGAAGAAGGAAAAGCTACTGTCCATGATCATGGCGACGAATTTTGCATCGTCACTTACGGTTGGGGTGTACACAAAGCCTTGGATTGCATCAAAGAACACAATCTCAATGGCCGGGTCATCGACCTTAGAACCCTCATCCCTTGGGACAAAGAGGAAGTTGCCGCACAAGTGAAAGCCACCGGAAAAGTTCTCGTACTCACCGAAGATACACTTACCGGAAGCATCGCATCAGACATCGCCGCTTGGATTTCCGAGCACTGCTTCCAAGACCTCGATGCCCCCGTACAAAGATTGGGCAGCCTTGATACACCCGTACCGCTAGCAAAAACCTTAGAAGACCATTTCCTTCCTTGGGAGCGCTTGCCATTGGCATTAAAATCACTGATCGACTATTGACAACTGAAAAAGGAAATATCAACACAACACAACCGCTCTCGATCGATACCAGTTCTGAGGCGTCCTTGGCGTTTTCCTTCATCAACGATACCCAACAACACATTTTTTTAACGGGAAAAGCTGGAACGGGAAAAACAACCTTCCTGAAAAACCTACTCTCCCAGTCGCTGAAAAAAACCGTTGTCGTTGCCCCCACCGGTGTCGCCGCAATCAATGCCGGCGGAAGCACAATCCATAGCATGTTTGGACTTCCCACCCGTGCTTATGTGCCCACCAACGAACCGGTAGATCCCAACGTTGCCAACAATACAGCGATGCTTCGGGAGCATTTTCATTACCCGAAAGTTAAACGCGACCTATTTCAAGCGCTTGAATTACTGGTGATTGATGAAATTTCCATGGTTCGGGCCGATCTATTTGATGCGATAGATACTGCACTTCGATTTGCCAGAAACAGTTCCAAACCTTTCGGCGGCGTTCAATTGCTTCTCATTGGCGATTTATTGCAGCTGCCACCCGTAGTTACCGAACATGAACGCGGACTCATTTATCATTACTATGCCACGGAGTTTTTCTTTTCTTCCAAGATTTTTCCATGTCTTGAGCTGATTACCATTGAGTTAAAAACCATTTATCGTCAGAGCGATAGGCAGTTCATCAACCTATTGAATCAAATCCGCTCCAACCAAATGGAGAGTTGGGACTACGAAAATCTTGCAGAACGAATTCAAACCGATTTTCAACCCAAAGAGCCCGGATGGATCACACTTACCACCCACAACAAACAGGCCGAAGGAATCAATGAAAAGGAATTGGCGAAACTGGATGTCGCTGAAAAACAATACGTTGCCAAAGTATCTGGCGAATTTAACGAAGGCAGTTTTCCAACCGAAGGCATTTTACGACTCAAAGAAGGCGCTCAGGTGATGTTTGTCAAAAACGACACTACCTACGAAAAACGATACTACAACGGTAAAATCGGTACGGTAACCCATATTGGCGGCAATACCATTTTTATTCAGTGCAACGATGGCAAGCCGGCCATGGAAATCGAAAGGGAAACATGGAAAAACCTGCGCTATAACTACAATCCAACCGGAGAAACCGTTGAACAGGAGGAAGTTGGTAGCTTTGAGCAGTTCCCAGTTCGATTGGCATGGGCCATCACCGTGCACAAAAGTCAGGGTTTGACCTTTGAAAAAGCGATGATCGATGCAGGGAAGAGTTTCGCTCCCGGCCAAGTATATGTCGCACTAAGTAGATGCACCAACCTCGATTCAATGGTCTTATTGACGGCCATTCGCGCGCAGAACATCATGACGGATCAGCGGATTTTGGAATTCCACGAATCCCAAGCCAAGACCCGCGACTTGTTTGAAATTTTAGAAGAAAAACGTCAGGCCTACCACAAGCAACAATTGATGGAAGTCTATGGTGTGAAGCATTTACACTATGAATTCAACGGGATGATGATTGCGATTTCCAAGGAAAAAAGCGCTAAAATCACGACCAAATTTGCAGAATTATCGCCCATTCGATTGCAGTTTCAGGATATGGATGCCACGGCGCAGAAATTCCAACGATCGATAGCGAAGATGTTTCATGAGCATGAGGCACGATGGGAAAGTTTGGAGCGACTGCCAACCGCCGAAGAACAGGCGCAAGCCCAGGAAGAGCTGACCCAATTGTTGATTGAGCGATGCACCAAGGCGGGCAATTATTTTGCCGATATGTTGAGTGAGCAGATCATCGAACCGGTGAGAAGGTCATTTAGCGAGGTCGCGCGGGGCGGAAAGCCTCTTGGTTCACAAAAAATTCGCGACCGTGTTGGTGATTTTCAATCGCACTGTTGGTCGTATATCAAAAAACTATACAAAGTAAAATACGGCGAAGTCCCACTCTTTGTGAGCGAAAACAAAATCAGCAATCCCGAAGATTTCTAATTAAACGTTAAAGCGGAAGTGCATACAATCCCCGTCTTTCACGGTGTATTCCTTCCCTTCTACACGCAACTTTCCAACTTCCCTACAGGCAGCTTCAGAACCGTAGTGGATATAATCCTCGTAAGCGATAACCTCTGCGCGGATAAATCCTTTTTCAAAATCAGAGTGAATTTCTCCGGCTGCACCAGGTGCTTTCGTTCCTTCTGTGATCGTCCAAGCGCGAACTTCTTTCACTCCCACGGTGAAGTAGGTGATATAGTTCAACAACTTGTAAGCGGCATGAATCAACTTTTCTACCCCACTCTTTTCCAACCCCATTTCTAGGAGAAACATTTGCCTATCCTCGAAACTTTCCAAATCAGCAATTTCTGCTTCGATGGCTGCTGAAATCAAAATCAAACCTGCATTCTCACCGGCGATGGCAGTTTTCACTGCTTCAACGTAGGCATTTCCATTATTCACACTTTCTGGATCCACATTGCACACATACAAAACGGGTTTGTCGGTCAGCAAATTCAAATCCTTAATAAACAATCTTTTTTCTGGCTCCATTTCCAGCGTTCTTGCGTTTTGACCCTTCAACAAATGGGCTTGGAACGCTTCGCACACTTCCAACATTTTTGAGGCATCTTTATCGCCTGTTTTGGCTTGCTTGAACACCTTTGAAATATTCTTTTCGAGTGATTCCAAGTCCTTCAACTGCAATTCTGTATCGATAATTTCTTTGTCGCGCACTGGATTCACTGAACCATCTACGTGAATGATATTATCGTCATCAAAGCAACGCAAAACATGCAAAATGGCATTTGTGTTTCGGATATTTCCCAAAAACTGATTGCCCAATCCATCGCCTTTGCTTGCACCTTTCACCAAACCCGCGATATCCACGATTTCGATGTTGGTTGGAACCAAGCTCAACGGATTCACCAACGCAGCCAATTTGTTCATCCGAACATCGGGAACGGTGATTGTACCTACGTTAGGTTCAATTGTACAGAAAGGGAAATTTGCAGATTGCGCTTTTGCGCTTGAAACCGCATTAAAAAGGGTTGATTTCCCTACATTGGGAAGTCCCACGATACCACATTGCATTGCCATTGGGGCGCAAATTTAGTTTAATAAATCACCAATATCCTGCAAAATCTTACGTGTAAGGTTTTCTGCAGTGTTAATACTATCACTTTCGGCATAAATACGAATGATCGGTTCGGTATTGCTCTTGCGCAAATGCACCCAATCGTTATCGAATTCTATCCTCACCCCATCAATGGTATTGATCGGTTGCTTTTTGTATTTCTTTTGGATTTTATCCAAAATACCGTCTACGTCGGTTCCGGCTTGTAACTCTGCCTTATTCTTCGACATACGATAATTGGGATAGGTTGCTCTGAGGGCTGATGCACTCAGTCCAGTTTCCGCCAAATGACTCAATATCAAAGCGATACCAACCAAAGCATCTCTACCATAATGCAATTCCGGAACGATGATACCTCCATTTCCTTCCCCGCCAATCACAGCACCGATTTCCTTCATCTTCTCAACGACGTTAACCTCACCGACAGCACTTGCTTCGTATCGCTGACCTGCTTTTTCGGTAATGTCGCGCAAGGCACGGGTACTACTCAAATTACTCACGGTTGGCCCTGGGGTATGTCGCATATAATAATCGGCAACAGCCACCAAAGTATATTCTTCGCCAAACATCTCGGCATCATCACAAATCAAAGCCAAACGGTCCACATCAGGATCTACCACAATACCCAAATCGCATTTTGAAGATTTCACTTCTGAGGCAATCTGACCTAAATGTTCTGGCAATGGTTCTGGATTGTGTGCGAAATGACCAGTGGGTTCGCAATTGATTTCAAATATTTCTTCAACGCCCAAAGCTTTTAAAAGCGCGGGAACTGCAATTCCACCGACACTATTCACGGCATCGATTGCGATTCTATATTTCTGCGCAGCGATCAGTTCAGGCTTTACTAGTTCCAAAGCCAAGATTTTTTCGATGTGCATCGGAAGGTAGTCCTTCTGCGTACGTGTTCCCAAATGATCAACGGTTGCAAATGAAATATCTGCAGATTCTGCGAGTTGCAAAACCATTTCACCGTCTTGTGCGCTGATAAATTCTCCTTTGTGGTTTAACAACTTTAAGGCATTCCACTGTTTTGGGTTATGGCTTGCTGTTAGAATGATTCCACCGGCCGCCTTTTCTTCCATTACAGCCATTTCAACTGTTGGAGTTGTACATAGACCTGCATCTAACACGTCTAATCCCAATGCCATCAAGGTATTCACTACTAATTCATGGACCATCGGACCACTGATGCGCGCATCACGGCCAACCACCACTTTATTGCCTTTTTTGCGCTGCAAAAGCATGCTTCCATAGGCAGAGGTGTATTTGACAACATCAATGGGCGTAAGGTTTTCACCACTTACACCACCCAAAGTACCACGAATTCCAGAAATCGATTTGATGAGAGTCATAAAGAACCGCAAAAATAACGAAATCTGAGGGAATTTGGATAGTTTTCATGACTTATTCTTTACAAACATCCGAAAACCTTTAGGGGAAATCGCAACGAAATAAGCGTTAAACTTCGGGCGTTAAACAATAAATTTGCATCATGCAACCGATTATCGAATGTGTACCCAATTTCAGCGAAGGACGTAACCTTCAGACCATCAAAGCAATCACAGACGCCATCGAAACGGTAGATGGGATTCGCTTATTAGATGTAGATCCGGGCAAAGCCACCAACCGCACTGTTGTCACCTTGGTTGGATCGCCAGACGATGTCATTGAGGCGGTTTTTCGCGGAATTCAGAAGGCGGCCGAGGTGATCGACATGCGCAATCACACGGGAGAGCATCCCCGCATGGGCGCCACTGATGTTTGTCCGCTCATCCCCATTTCCGGCATCAGCATGGAAGAAGCAGCGGCTTATGCCCAGAAATTGGCAATGCGCGTCGCCGAAGAATTACATATCCCCACTTATTTATATGAATCCGCACAAGCCAACCCTGAGAGAAACAATCTCAGTGTGATTCGCGCCGGGGAATACGAAGGCTTTTTTGAAAAAATCAAATTGCCAGAATGGGCGCCGGATTATGGACCTGCAGAAATGAACATCACGGCCGGTGCCACCGTAATCGGTGCCCGCGATTTCCTTATCGCATACAACGTAAACCTGAATACCAAAAGCACCCGCATCGCCAATCGCATCGCCTTTGATGTCCGCGAGGCAGGTCGTGTCAAGCGCGAAGGCAACCCCTATTCGGGTAAAATCATGAACGATGAAAACGGGGAACCCATCCGTATTCCGGGCAAATTGAAGAGTGTAAAAGCCATCGGCTGGTATATTGAGGAGTACAACATGGCTCAGATCTCGATGAACCTTACCAACTACAAAATCAGTCCTCTGCATATCGCTTTTGAGGAAACTCGAAAGTCGGCCGACGAACGCGGCGTACGGGTAACCGGCTCTGAATTGGTGGGATTGATTCCATTGCAGCCTTTGTTAGATGCAGGTCGATATTTCCTTGAAAAGCAGGGTTTGAGCACGGGCGTGAGCGAGGCCGATTTGATTGAATGCGCCATTCGCAGCATGGGATTGAGCGAATTGGGGGCATTTGATCCGAAGAAAAAGATTATTGAATATATGCTTCGCGATGAGAAGCAATCTCGATTGGTGAACATGACGGTTCGCGGCTTTGCCGACGAAACGGCGAGTGATAGTGCGGCGCCCGGAGGGGGCAGCATTTCCGCTTTAGCTGGAGCACTCGGCGCTGCGTTGGGCACCATGGTGGCCAACTTGAGCGCCGCCAAACGAGGATGGGAAGATCGAGTCCACGAATTCTCTCCCTGGGCCGAACAAGGTCAGCTGCTAAAAGACAAACTCATCGCATTGGTAGATGAAGACACACGTGCCTTTGATGCTATCATGGATGCTTTTGGTCTACCCAAGGACACCCCAGAACAAGTATCCGCAAGGAAGCAAGCCATACAAGACGCATCAAAATACGCAACTCAAGTTCCTTTCCGTACGATGCAAACAGCCTTTGAATGCATCCCTCTTTTAAAACAGATGGCAGAACACGGCAACCCCAATTCACTATCCGATGTGGGCGTAGGTGCACTTTGCATCAAAACAGCGGTTCGCGGTGCTTGGCTCAACGTTTTGATTAATGCGCAAGGCCTGAGCGACAAAACCTGGGCGGAGAATATCGTAGCAGAAGCAAGATCTGTTCTGGCGAAAAACCATGTTGCCTGCGATGAAATCATATTGAAAATCGAAGCCCAAATTGGCGGCTAATAAATACAGAACTGAAAGACAACGCATGTCCACACATACGAGTATTCCAAAAAATATCATCCGGAATCTATATGTCATTTTGTTAACGGGATTTTTGACCCAGCACGCCATGGCCCAGTTCGCCCCGGCTGCAGGGCAGCCGGGGTCGACGGCCCTTCGGGCCGACAGTTCCTGTTTCATTAATTGGGCCAATCACTGCCATGTTCAGCGCGGACTGAAACAAATCAACCTACCCGACTCCGGCTACGCCTCCGTCGGCACCGCCCAATCAGCCATCGGTCAAGCATCCACCAACGGCGTGGTATCGCTCGGAGATGGTGGCATTGCAACGCTAACTTTTAATCCACCAATTGCAGATGGAAACGGATTCGATTTTGCCATTTTCGAAAACACATTCCTTGACACCTTCCTCGAATTGGCCTTCGTAGAAGTCAGTACCGATAGCCAATCCTGGGCCCGCTTCCCCAACGAAAGCCTTACTCAAACCAAATTTCAAACGGCGGCATTTGGATTTACCCAGCCGACAAATATTCACAATCTCGCCGGGAAATACCGACATCCTTATGGAACGCCTTTCGATCTAAAGGATTTGGCCATGATGAGCAATATCAGGACCAACGAAATCAGATATGTCAGAATTTTAGACGTGGTGGGAAGCATCGACACCCTATATGCCCAGCGCGATAGCAAAAACAGAATCATCAACGACCCCTGGCCTACTCCGTTTGCTAGCTCCGGCTTCGATTTGGACGCGGTGGGCGTAATCAACCAAGCGGCATCAACGAGCAGTGAAACGTATTCCCATCAAATCAACCGTCCACTCTATTTCAATACCACTTCCAATACAATTCATGTTGTGGCAAACGCAAATACAACGAATCATCCGCAAAACAACGACTTAAACGTCTATAATTTGGCCGGGCAGTTGTGTTTCAAAACGTTGATTCCCGCGACCAACACGATCGACCATAGCATTCAAATCCCCGCTAGTCTAAGCGCCGGGACCTACATCGCTCAATACAAAAATTACTCGATTAAAATTATCTTGACCGATAATCGCTGATATCAGACTTACTTGAGCAACCCCACCATGTCAATGGTTCTCAAAAATGGACCCTGAACGTTATTCGTCAGAACAACAAAACACTTATCCTCGTCCAAACATCGCCAATAATAGGTCCTGAAACCCTTCCACCAACCGTTGTGAAAACTCCATTTCTGACCGTTGATCCATTTCACCCTCCATCCATTTGCATAAAACGCATCCGCACTTACCGCAGTTTGAGGCGTTACCATCTGATTTTTAATGTCCGAATGCAACAAATAATTCGTCCTCAACATTTGGTCTAATGACAACATCTCAAAAACATTGGAATACACCCCTTTATCACCCATCGGGCCATTATAAATATTATCGGCAAACACATGCTTTTTATCATACCCCTGCACCGTGTAATTCACCAATCCCAAACTATCAAAATTGCATAAATGCGAATATTTCATGCCGCTGGGATTCATGATGCGATCCTTCACAAACTCTCTAAACTCAACGCCCGTCTGTCGTTCCACTATCAACGCCAGCAATGCATAATTGCTATTGCAATAATCGTATCTCCCCGGTTTTGCAAAATGATTGATCGGTTGCGCATTCAATAGTTGAACTACATCTTCGTTGGTCAAATGTGCTTTGGGATCATCCCACGCTTTCATGTTGAAGTAGAAATAATCTGGCAGCCCACTGCTATGACTGATAAGATTTTGCAGACTTAAATTCCTACGCGTGAGTTCTGGAATATACCAATGAACACTGTCCGATAATTTCAAATACCCGTCCTGCACCAACATCATCATCGCCGTCCCCGTAAAGGTTTTTGACACACTGGCCAACTGAAATAAATCCGCCGGCTTCAATGAATCCAACTGCGAGAATGTGGCATAACCCATCGCACCAAAACACAGACTATCATTCTTGTGAAACAAATACGTCCCGTTAAATATCCCATAGCGATACATCCTACGAAAAAAACTGTCGATCTGAAACTCGGTAGTATCACTAAAGCGGGAATACCCCGACAAATCATAGGGATTGATTCTAGGCTTTTTGGGTGGTTCGGGCATACTTCGGAAGGATGTCATTGCCAACAGTGTCAGCAGCAAAACCAGTCCTTTCACGAAATATCGCATATTTACAAAAATAGGTACCACGCAATCCACGTACCAATCCCAACAAAAGCAAGTTACACACCCAAAAATCGAGTGTCCTTTCGAGTAAAATTAAGGCACGTTGATGACCTTGTGGGTCTGAATACAAATTCTCCAACGAGGATTCTCCTTCACATAATCAATAATCTTGGGCATCATTTTATCCCGCTTATCCCACTCAGGCTGCAGCAACAAAGCACAATCAGTGGAACAGGTCTCAGCCCATTTTTCTGCCCATTCAAAATCCGAATCATTAAAAACGATGACCTTTAACTCATTGGCTCTTCCCATTTCATTTGCTTGGGGCTGCTTGAATTTCTTTGGCGAAATACATACCCAATCGTAATTCCCTTGCAGTGGATAGGCCGCCGAAGTCTCAACATGCACGCGATAACCTGCCTCATGCAGCGTATCAACCAAGGAATTGCAATCATACATCGCGGGTTCTCCGCCAGTAATCACGACAATTTCAGCCGCCGTAGCTTTCACCCAATCACAAATTTCAGAAGCCGAATGCATCGGAAATCCTTCAGTAGGCCAGCTCTCTTTCACATCACACCAAACACAACCCACATCGCAGCCCGCCAAACGCACAAAATAGGCTGGCTTCCCCGCATGAACACCTTCACCCTGGATGGTGTAAAAATGCTCCATCACAGGAAATTGCATCATGAAAACTTGGCTTTGTATACCTCTAAAGTATTCATCATCAGACCGGTAATCGTCATTGGACCAACCCCCTTAGGCACTGGCGTAATGGCGCTCACCTTATCCAATACCGCATCATAATCTACGTCTCCCCGCAATCTCCAACCACTTTTACGTGTTGCATCATCAACGCGCGTGGTACCCACATCAATAATTACAGCACCGTATTTCACCATATCGGCGGTTACAAAACCTGGCTTACCCAAAGCGACAACCAAAATATCTGCCATGCGGGTGAACGATGCCAAATCCTTGGTGCGACTATGACAAAGCGTTACCGTGGCATTTCCATAAGGAGCAGCCGCTGAGAGTAACATACTCATCGGACGACCCACAATATTACTTCTTCCAACCACTACCACATGCTTGCCCGAAGCCTCGATTCCGTAATGTTTCATCAACAAGGTAATTCCGTAAGGCGTCGCAGGCTTCACACCAGTCTCATCGCCCTTGGCCAATTTACCCATATTGATATCGTGAAACCCATCCACGTCTTTGCCTGGCAAAATGGCTTGGGTTACTTTTTCTTCTGAAATATGCTTTGGCAATGGCAACTGAACAATCAACCCGTCGATGGTCTCATCGCAATTGATCTTTTCGATTTCTGCCAACAAATCATCTTCTGAAATATCTGCAGCAAAACGACGTACATCACCGGCAAAACCCACCTCATCGCATGCTGTTTTCTTCGCACCCACGTAGGTTTGACTTGCACCGTCTTCCCCCACCAAAATCGCAACCAAACCCGGAGGACGATTGCCTTTAGCAACACTTGATTTCACCGCTTCGGCGATTTCTGTTCTAATAGAGGCGGCAGCAAGGCTACCATCGAGAATAATGGCCATATTTTACAAAAATACTCGCTATCCTCCAAAGTCACTCAACCCTTGGCAATAAATCCAACAGAGAAAAAATGTTTTACAATAATTGCACCATCAAAGCACCATCACCCCCTTCGGCTTCCGTTTCATGATGATAACTACGCACAAAATTCACCGTCTTAAGCAGTGATTTCAATCCTTTGCGCAAAATTCCATCGCCTCTGCCATGTACAATCTTTAACTGTTGATGACCCAAAGAATACCCTTCCTCCAACCAAGTCAATACCTCCTGCGTTGCTTCCTCCATGCGCTTTCCCCGCACATCAATCGTGGTATTGTATAATGATTGTCGCTCCACCCACTGATAACCGCCCGTTTTACCCGTCTTTTCCGACTTGCCACCCATAGGCTTTTTCGTCAGCAACAACTCACCAATCGGCACCCACATTTTGATCACACCAAATGCCACCCACGCCTTGTCCTTCTTCACTTCCAACACCTCTCCCTGAGCCTCCGTAGCTGTACTTTTCACCAAAGCCCCAGGCACCAATTGCTTTGCATTCGTAACCGGCACATCGTTATTTGCAGCCTGCAAACTCTTAGAATTCGCCGACACCGAAGTGGGATTTGCATCGCCCAAACCGCCTTTGACAGCCTGAACCGTTGACCCATTCACTTTCGACTTCAAATCAACCCCACCCCGCATTCCAGCGCCTTTACCCTTCACTGCCGAACCCAAATTTTCGCCCGATTCCATATCACCCTTAAAGTTGCTCAAGGCCTTTCTCGCCTTTAATGTCGCCCCTTTCTCCGCCCCATGTTCGCGTATCGCACGTATCGTATTTTCGATTTGCTGATTCGTTTCGGCCAACAATTTCTTTGCCTCGTCGCGGGCCGACAATAAATATTCTTGTCGTTTCGCCTGCAACTTATCCTTCAACTGCTGATACGATGTCGTTAGCTCCTCCAAATGCTTCAGCTTTTCATTATACGACCCCACCTGCTGCAATAATTGCTGATTCTGCTTCTCCAACGAAAGCATCAAATCCTCCGTTTTACCCATCTGCTTACCTGCCAACGTTTTGATCCGATCGATCCAATCCGCTTCGAAACCCGTTTTACGCATCAACTCGAGCGCAAACGAAGAACCAGGCTTTCCAACAACCAAATGATACATGGGCTTCAACGCCTCAGCATCATAGGCCATACTCGCTTGAACAACCTCCGAAATCCCCATGCCCCACTCTCGCAATTGCGAAAAGTGCGTCGTTGCGATCACAAAAGCCCCCGCATCCAACAACTGCTCCAACACCGCCTGCGCAATCGGTGCCCCAAATCGAGGATCCGTACCCGCACCAATTTCATCCATGCCAATCAAAGCACGATCCGAGGAATGAGAAAGTAAGTTTTTTAGATGATGCAAATGCGCACTAAACGTACTCAAACCCTGCTCAATGTCCTGACCATCACCACAATCAATCCCCAAATAATCAAAGACGCCAAAACGACTTTCGGGATCGGCCGTAACAAACAAACCGCACTGAACCATATACTGCATAAGCAAAACGGTTTTTAACACCACCGATTTACCCCCTGCATTTGGACCGCTGACAACCATGATGCGCTGATCGCTCAAGACCATCGACAACGGTATCGCTTCCTTTTTCAATTGCTTTAACTGCCTGTGCAACACGGGGTGATAGGCCCTGCGCAACACAACCTGCGGTACCGAACTCACTTTCGGACGTTCCGCTTTCTCTGCGATGCACCAATCCCATTTCGCCAAGGCAAAATCCAACTGAATCAGTCGATCCATGATTTCTCCAAGTACGATTTGATGTGGCGACAATTCAGCCGTTATCTGTCGTAAAATCCGCTCCCGCTCCCGCCGTTTCTCCGCAAACAATTCCTTGAGGCGATTATTCATCTCCAACATCTGCGTTGGCTCAACATATAAGATTTTCCCTGTGGCCGAAATATCCTTCACAAATCCCTGAACCCGTCGCTTAAACTCCGCTAGCACTGGAATCACCAATCGCTCTTCGCGCACTGTGACATCTGTTTCCGCCGTAAATCCCTGCGATTTCCATTCCCTAAAAATTCCGCGCATTACATTGCGAGCCTCCCCTTCCAATCGATTGATTTCCTGCGATATTTTTGCGTATTGGGGCGTAGCTCTGGCCGATATTTCGCCAAACTCATCTAGTACTTTCCCGATGGCGGCGACAATCAATTTTGATGCGTCTTCAACCGGAAACAAGGCAAACAACAAGGGCAGTTCCGATGATCTCGCCTGCAATGCCGTAGATAGTTTTTGGTATGTTTGAATCGTTTGAAGAATGGCACTCAAAGAAGGCTCCTCCAAATAGAAATTCTCGATGCCCAGATGTTTTAAATCCCCCGAGATATCCCCACCCAACAAATTCAATGCACTGGGGGTCGCAAAATTCAGTTGAGCAATTTGATCCAATAAATCCAACTGCTGAATTACCAACTCCAAATCCGTTTGCATCTCCCATTTCGATGCCAATTCATGGGTAGAGGCATATTTAAATCGCCCAACAATGGCCGAACGAATTTGATCAAACCCTACAACCGACTCGAAATCTTCAGGATACTTCACCGATTCCCCTTTCTCGCATTCATTTCCGCCAACTGCAGTTGGGTTATTACCTGTTCCATCACTCCGTTAAAATCCGCAGGATGGGCCTTTAACCGCAAAAGTTCCGCCTTAAAATCATCGTATTTAACCCCGTGATTCTTGCAAATAAAACTGTAATCGCGAACCCAAACTGAATCGGGTAAAATGCCATAATTGTACTTCACTTGATGCCCCGCCTCCATCACCATCACATCGCATAGGACAGAAACCATTTTCTTTTGTTCGAGTTTGGGCTGCTCAGGACCGCACGACACGGCCAGCAACGACAAAATCATGAATAAAAAAAGGAGATTTCTGGACTTCATTGGGAGAGAATACAAAATTACAACAATCCCTGCGGTAATTTCGCATCGCAAACACCCTATGAATCGCAAAAGCCAAATTGCCGAAAATATCGCAAATATCAAGGCCAAAATTCCCGCCCATTGCAAACTCATTGTGGTGAGCAAATACCGCGAAATAGACGATATTCAGTTCGCCTACGATGCCGGTCAACGCGAATTTGCAGAAAACCGCGTACAGCCCTTGTTAGAGAGGGTTGCGGCGTTACCAAACGACATTCAATGGCACCTAATCGGTCATCTACAGAGCAATAAAGTCAAATTCATTGCGCCTTTTATTGCGATGATCCATTCGGTGGACAGTGTAAAATTGTTGGAGGAAATCGACAAAGAAGCCCAAAAGAACCATCGAGTTATCCCTTGCCTGATCCAATTGCATGTGGCTCAAGAAGAGACCAAATTTGGACTATCGCAAGAAGAAATTCATCCGTTTTTTCAGCAAATCAAACAACTGAATTTAAATAACATTTCTGTGAACGGCATAATGGCGATGGCAAGCTTCACGCAAGACCAAACGCAGATAGAGGCAGAATTTAGCCAAGTAGCGCAAGCCTATCAAGAAATAAAATCGCAGTATTATTCTGATCAGCCTCAATTTTCTGAACTTTCCATCGGCATGAGTTCCGATTACGGCATCGCCATCGAAAAAGGATCTACCCTAATTAGAGTGGGAAGCGCAGTTTTTGCTTAGTAGTTGTTCAACATCATCGGCATGATGAGCATCGTAATGTCTTCATCGCGCTCGTTTTCGTTGGGGATCACCAAACCTGCACGGTTAGGGGCCGACAAACGCAATTGTACTTGATCGCCATCCAAAGTGCTCAACATCTCTTTCAAGAATTTCGCGTTAAAGCCAATCTCCATGTCGTTGCCTTCAAATTCACAAGGAATCTTCTCCACCGCCTCATTGGCCATTTCGATATCTTCCGCGCTGATGGTCAACTCGTTGCCCGTCACTTTAAAACGAACCTGATAAGTAGTCTTACTCGCGAAAATGCTGATACGATTGATCGAACTCAACAAAGCCATACGAGAAATGGTGATGATGTTTGGATTCTCCTGTGGAATTACCGCTGCATAATCGGGGTATTTATCCTCCAACAAACGACAAATCAAACGGGTTTCGCCAAAAGTGAAATAGACATTAGAACGATTGTAATCGATAATCACCGGTGTCTCGTCGTTTGGTAAAGCTGTTTTCAACAAGTTCAACGGCTTCTTTGGAATCAAAATACCGCCTTCAACACCTGGATTGACATCTTTACGGGTCAAACGAACCAACTTATTGGCATCGGTGGCGACAAAATTCACTGAATCGCCTTTTAGCTCAAGAAACAAACCGGTCAAATTCATACGCAACTCATCCGAACCTGCAGCAAACAATGTCTTACTGATCGCACGCAACAAAACGTTAGAAGCGATAGTAAAACTGCCATCGGCATTGGTCTCAGGCATTGCTGGGAAATCTACACCGTCTTGGCCAGCCATTTTGTAACGACCATTATTGTTAACCACTTCGATACCGTAAGTATTCGCATCGATGTTGAACGTCACGCCCTGATCCGGCAATGAACGCAAAATATCAATCACCATCTTACTAGGCACGGCAACTTTAATGTTTTCCTTACACTCAACGGCCATGCTGGTGGTCATGCTGGTTTCCAAGTCAGTACTGTAAATCTTTAACTGATTGTCGCTTATGTCGAAAAGGAAGTTTTCCAAAATTGGAATAATCGGCTTCGACATGATGGCTCCGTTAACGGTTAACAGATGCTGTAAGAG
>Ga0078894_10000019_pt1 | contig 91050 bp, 74 predicted proteins | sample LauGreSu1BDMLBSD_2_FD_67506 | JGI IMG/M metagenome (GOLD analysis project Ga0078894, IMG submission 67506) | Freshwater lake microbial communities from Lake Michigan, USA - Su13.BD.MLB.SD (version 4) (version 4) | ecosystem: Environmental > Aquatic > Freshwater > Lake | place: Lake Michigan...
CCATCTGTTCCAGAATCATTCAACGTATTGGTTCACGAATTAAGAGGTTTAGGTTTAGATATCACATTAGATTAAGTTGAAGGTTGTGGGTTGCAGGTTACAAGACCTACAACTCACAACTCACAACATACAACCCAAAAGAGCTATGTCTTACAAAAAGGATAATAAAATCAAAAGTAACTTTACCCAAGTTACTATCAGCTTAGCATCTCCAGAATCAATTTTGGAGCGCTCAAGCGGGGAAGTTTTAAAGCCAGAAACGATCAACTACCGTACCTACAAGCCGGAGCGTGATGGTTTATTCTGCGAGCGTATTTTCGGTCCTGTTAAGGATTACGAGTGCCATTGCGGTAAATACAAGCGTATTCGTTACAAAGGTATCGTCTGCGACCGTTGCGGTGTGGAGGTAACCGAGAAAAAAGTACGTCGTGAGCGTATGGGACACATCAACTTGGTGGTTCCCGTTGCACACATCTGGTACTTCCGTTCATTGCCAAACAAAATCGGTTATTTATTAGGCTTGCCTACTAAAAAACTTGATTTAATCATTTATTATGAGCGTTATGTAGTTATCCAGCCGGGTGTTAAAGAAGCAGATGGCATTCAAGCCATGGATTTCTTAACCGAAGAAGAATACCTGGATATCTTAGATACTCTACCAAAAGAAAATCAATATTTAGACGATAAAGATCCTCAGAAATTTGTCGCTAAAATGGGTGCTGAGGCCTTAGTGGACTTGTTAGGCCGCTTAGATTTAGATCAATTATCTTACGATTTACGTCACCAAGCAGCTAACGAAACTTCTCAGCAACGTAAAAACGAGGCTTTAAAGCGCCTTCAAGTGGTAGAATCTTTCCGTAGTGCGAATGATCACATTGAAAACCGCCCAGAGTGGATGATTGTGAAAATCGTACCGGTTATTCCACCAGAATTACGTCCATTAGTGCCATTGGAAGGTGGCCGTTTTGCCACTTCCGACTTGAACGATTTATACCGTCGAGTTATCATCCGTAATAACCGTTTAAAACGATTAATCGAAATCAAAGCACCAGAAGTAATCTTACGTAATGAAAAACGTATGTTACAAGAGGCGGTTGACTCTTTATTCGATAACTCACGTAAAGTGAATGCGGTTAAAACCGAAGGTAACCGTGCCTTAAAATCACTTTCAGATATTTTGAAAGGTAAACAAGGTCGTTTCCGTCAAAACTTATTAGGTAAACGTGTAGATTATTCTGCCCGTTCGGTAATTGTGGTTGGTCCAAACCTGAAATTACACGAATGTGGTTTACCAAAAGATATGGCTGCTGAGTTGTACAAACCATTCATCATCCGCAAGATGATTGAAAGAGGAGTTGTAAAAACCGTAAAATCAGCTAAAAAGATTGTGGATCGTAAAGATCCAATCGTTTGGGATATTCTGGAAAACGTACTTAAAGGTCATCCAGTATTACTAAACCGTGCACCCACATTGCACCGTTTGGGTATCCAATCTTTCCAGCCAAAATTGGTAGAAGGTAAAGCGATTCAATTACACCCATTGGTATGTACTGCGTTCAACGCCGACTTTGACGGTGACCAGATGGCGGTTCACTTACCATTGAGTAATGCCGCTATTTTGGAGGCTCAAATGTTAATGTTGGCTTCGCACAACATTTTGAACCCGGCTAACGGTACGCCAATCACCGTTCCTTCTCAGGACATGGTGTTGGGTTTGTATTATACCACTAAAGGCCGTAAAACCGATGCTACCCGTGTAGTTAAAGGGGAAGGTTTAACTTTCTACTCTGCCGAAGAGGTAATCATTGCTTACAATGAGAAAAAAGTAGATCTGCATGCCTTCATTAAGGTGAAAGCCAATGTGAAAGAGAAAGACGGATCTATCGTAAATAAATTGATCGAAACTACTGTAGGACGTGTGTTGTTTAACCAGGTTGTTCCAACCGAAGTAGGTTACATCAACGAACTATTAACCAAAAAATCACTACGTGATATCATTGGTGAGGTAGTAAAAACAACTGGTATGGCTCGTGCAGCCCAATTCTTGGATGATATCAAAGAATTAGGTTTCCAAATGGCCTTCCGTGGTGGTTTATCGTTCAACTTACAGGATTTAAATATTCCTGATGAGAAAGTAAAATTGATCGATCAGGCTTCTAAAGAAGTAGAAGAAGTAATGAATAACTATAACATGGGATTCATTACCAACAACGAGCGTTACAACCAAATTATCGATATCTGGACTCGTATCAACAACAAGTTGACAGCGAACGTAATGGATATCTTGTCTAACGATAACCAAGGATTCAACTCTGTGTATATGATGTTGGATTCTGGAGCTCGTGGTTCGAAAGAGCAGATCCGTCAGCTGTGCGGTATGCGTGGTTTGATGGCTAAGCCTCAAAAATCAGGTTCAGGTGGTGAAATTATCGAAAACCCGATCTTATCTAACTTTAAAGAAGGTTTATCGGTATTAGAGTACTTCATTTCTACCCACGGTGCCCGTAAAGGTTTGGCCGATACGGCCTTGAAAACTGCGGATGCGGGTTACTTGACTCGTCGTTTACATGACGTTGCTCAGGATATGATTGTAGGTGAAACCGATTGCGGTACTTTAAGAGGTATTTACACCACAGCCTTGAAAGATAACGAGGATATTGTTGAGCCATTATACGATCGTATTTTAGGACGTACTTCATTACACGATGTGTTTGATCCTCTAAATGGCGAATTAATCGTTGCTTCAGGTCAGGATATTGATGAAGACATCGCTCAGAAAATTGAGAATTCAGCTTTAGAAGGTATCGAAATTCGTTCGGTATTAACCTGCGAAAGCAAACGTGGTGTTTGTGCGCTTTGCTACGGACGTAACTTATCAACTGGTAAGCGTGTTCAAGCCGGTGAAGCTGTCGGTGTAATTGCCGCTCAGTCAATCGGTGAGCCGGGTACACAGTTAACACTTCGTACTTTCCACGTGGGTGGTACGGCATCAAACATTGCTGCCGAATCGCAAATCAATGCGAAATTTGAAGGGGTAATTGAGTTTGAAAACGTTAGAACAGTTACCCTGGATACTGAAGATGGTAAAGTGGAAGTAGTATTGGGTCGTTCAGGCGAATTCCGTATTGTGGAGCCAAAAACAGGTAAAGTTATTGTAACCAATAACATTCCTTACGGTGCGCACTTATTCGTTAAAGATGGTGCAAAAGTTGCCAAAGGCGATCGTATCTGTTCATGGGATCCATACAATGCGGTAATCATTTCTGAATTTGCCGGTAAAGTTCAATTCGAATCAATTATAGAAGGGGTTACCTTCCGTGAAGAATCGGATGAGCAAACTGGTCACCGTGAAAAAGTGATTATCGATACCCGTGATAAAACCAAAAACCCAGTTATTCAAATCACGGATAAGAAAGGTGTATTGGTAAAAGGATACAACATCCCGGTAGGGGCACACATTGCTGTTGACGAAGGCGATACTGTACAAACCGGTCAAATCATTGTGAAGATTCCTCGTTCTACAGGAAAAACACGAGATATTACCGGTGGTTTACCACGTGTAACCGAATTGTTTGAAGCACGTAACCCATCTAATCCTGCGGTAGTAACCGAGATTGATGGTGTGGTAACCTTAGGTGGTGTGAAACGTGGTAACCGTGAAATTTCGATCGAGTCTAAAGACGGACAAGTGAAGAAATACCTGGTACCATTGTCTAAACACATCTTGGTACAAGATAACGACTTCGTGAAAGCAGGTATGCCATTATCAGATGGTTCTATTTCGCCTGCAGATATTTTGGCCATTAAAGGTCCAGCTGCTGTTCAGGAGTACTTGGTTAACGGTATCCAAGAGGTTTACCGTTTACAAGGGGTGAAAATCAACGACAAGCATTTTGAGGTAATTGTACACCAAATGATGCAGAAAGTGTTGATCGAGGATCCAGGACATACTCGTTTCTTAGAAAACGAAGCTGTAGATCGTTGGGATTTCATGGAAGAGAACGATGCTATTTTCGATAAGAAAGTAGTAACCGATCCAGGAGATTCTACTAACTTGAAAGCTGGCCAAATTGTATCATTACGTAAACTGAGAGACGAAAATTCACAGTTGAAACGTAAGGATATGAAACTGGTTGAGGTTTGCGATGCAATTCCTGCTACGTCAAGCTCTATTTTGCAAGGTATCACCCGTGCTTCATTGGGAACTAAATCATTCTTCTCTGCAGCTTCCTTCCAGGAAACTACCAAAGTGTTGAATGAGGCGGCAATCAGTGGTAAGGTAGATAAATTATTAGGCTTGAAAGAGAACGTAATTGTAGGTCACCTGATTCCTTCAGGTACCGGTTTGCGTGACTACGATCGTATTATTGTAGGTTCTCAGGAAGAGTACGACAAGCTGATGGCTTCTAAAAATGAAGAAGTAGCGGAAGAAGCGTAAGCTTTAACCCTAACCATACGGAAAGGTCTCTTAATTTCGATTAAGGGACCTTTTTTAGTTTGGCGCTATTTTTGTAACTTTATAGAAAGTTATACCTATGAGTGTTACAGAAATCCAACTTTTCCAAATTTTGAAAAATAAGCTGGGCGAAAAAGAAGCTCAAACTTTAATTACTTTTGTACAGAAAGAAGTGAAAGCAGAATTCGAAAATCGACGCGAAGTTTTGGCAACTAAAGAGGATATCGCCAATGTACATAAATCTATCTATGTAGTTGGTTTGGTGCAGTTTTTAGCAATTGTTGCCTCTGTACTGATGATCGTTAATTTTATGCTTAAATAACATCATTAACTAATTTTTTGAAAGTCCTCTCTTTATCGAGCGGACTTTTTTATTTTTAAGCTATGGAAGAGCAAAACGAAAATCAATTAAATATCGAATTGTCGGAAGAAACTGCTGAAGGTATTTATTCTAATCTGGCTATCATCACTCACTCAAACAGTGAATTTGTTTTGGATTTTATTCGGGTAATGCCGGGTGTTCCTAAAGCAAAAGTGAAATCTCGGGTTATTTTAACTCCCGAACACGCCAAACGTTTTTTAAGAGCTTTAGAAGACAATATCGAAAAGTTTGAATCTATTAATGGTCGTATTAAGATTAATGAAGAGCCACCTGGCTTTCCGATGAATTTTGGCGGACCAACCGCTCAGGCTTAATTATGAGAGAACAACTCAATAAACTTATTTTAGGTAAACCCAAATCGAATTCCAGGGCTCCTGTACAAAATAGTCTTGTGGAACATATCCAAAAGATTAAACTGGTTTGGCATGGCGAATTGTATGAGGATTTTGGAATAGAACGAGTTTTCAGGTTGTTCCTAATTTCTGCAAAATTGCTGTTTCCTGGTATTTATCTTCAATGGCTATTTGGTAAAGGGGAGTATTTAGCCACCAAACTGACAGGAGAATTTTATGTTTTCTTAAAAACGTTACTTCCGCTATTTATTTTGATTTGCGGTGGGAGTGGTATGCCTGTTTTTCAGGTATTGAACGTTTATATGCTGGCAGAAACATTAATTTACATTTTTAACAAGATTTATGTCTCCGAGCATGAGGAAGAAACCGCTCATAAGCGTTCAATTTTACTCTTATTCTTCAATTACGTGGAAGTTATTTTGGCTTTTGCTGTGATTTATTCAGGAGGGGACTATCTGAATATAACGCTTAATCATTATATCGACGCGATTTATTTCAGTACGGTGAGTGGAGCAACCATTGGGTATGGTGATATTTATCCGGTTACTAACGCAGGTAAACTTATTGTGATTTGTCAGACGTTTACTTCGCTGTCTTTTATCGTACTCTTCTTCAATTATTTTGGCTCAAAGATTCGTCGTTAGTTGTTATCCGCCATTTTTTGCATAATGGTTTGGATGATTAGCGAGGTTTGCTGAGGCTCAAACCAAGCGATCTCAGTATCTCTTCTAAACCAAGTGAGCTGACGTTTAGCGAAGTTTCGAGTATTCTGTTTTATTTTTTCAACAGCTTGTTCTAAACTGCATTTTCCGTCCAAATAGTCGTATAATTCTTGATAGCCTACCGTTCGCAAGGCGTTTTTATCCCGGTAGGGTAGCAGTGCTCTGACTTCCTCAAGGAGCCCGGCAGCCATCATCAAGTCTACTCGTTGGTTAATTCGGTTGTAAAGTTTTTCCCGATCCATATTCAGGCCAATTTTTACGGTATCAAAAGGCCTTTCCTTTATGGATTGCGTTCTCAGTTCGGAAAAGGTTTTTCCGGAGCTTAGGCACACTTCTAATGCTCTAGTAAGGCGTTGAGGGTTGTGAATATCAACCGATGAGAAATAATCAGGATCTAGATCACGGAGTTGTTGTTGCAAAACCTCGATACCCTCCGTTTCAAACTGCCGATTTAGTTGATTTCTTACTTCTTGGGGTGCTTTGGGTAATGCATCAAAGCCTTTGGTAATGGCATTAATGTACAAGCCTGATCCGCCTACCAATATTGCAACGTTTTTTCTTTTAAACAGATCAGTAAGTAATTCAATACCTTGTTTCTCAAAATCGCCCACGGAAAAATCTTGTGCTACCGAGTGCGAATCGATGAAATGATGGACAGCTGCTTTCAGCTCCTCTTTTGTGGGTTTGGCCGTACCAATACTCATTTCTCGGTAGAACTGGCGTGAATCGGCAGAAATAATCTCTGCATCGAAATGTTGGGCCAATTGAATGGCCAATTCGGTTTTACCAACAGCCGTAGGCCCAATAATCGTGAGGAGTGTGGGCATTTTATAGACTAATAATCGTCTCGTTGATAGTCGTCTGAATCGTAATTCTCATTATCAGAGAATTCATCCATGAATTCATCGTCTTCTTCGTGTTCATCTTCCGCCTCATGTTGAGTATCATCACTGCTTGATTTTCCGGGATTATCAATGCTCATTTCGTCAACATCTAAATCCTCTACATCTTCCAACTGCTCCGGATCAAACTCCAGACCGTCTAAAAAATCGAAATCATTGACCAGTTTGCTGGTTGTAGTACCAGCCTGAGGAACAACTACACTACCAGGTATTTTAGGAGCCGTGCCGATGCTTTTTACCAAAGCAGGGTAGGTATTGCCGTCTTCATCCAATAAGATTTTGATTAATTCCACATGAAAATCGAATGGACGATCAAAATTATAGGTGTAGTAGAATTTTTGATGGGGATCATCAATAAAGCCGCTTAGCTTGGATTTGTCCATCAAACTCACACCTCGTTCTAGCTTTCTTTCAGAGGGCATAAATGCAATTTCCTGCCCCTTATTCCAGAAGTCGTTACTCACATAAAATGAGGAAGAAACATCTATAGGGTAACCTGTACTGGCATGAATAGCTCGGTGTAAATCTTCAAAAGTTTGGTTTGATTTGATATCGATTTCCCGAATCACATCGTCGTAATCTTCAAATGAAACTTTAAATCTGTAAATGGCCATGTATTGATAAAAACTAGTTCACAAAATTACTAATTGCGCATCGAATAACAGTTTCGTGCTGATAAAGTTTCAGACCTTCAGGTCTTTAGCAGGTTTGAGGCCAAGCTCAACTCCTTTGTTTAGCATAAAATTCAGCGCTTCTTCTCTGGAGTTTTTGATTTCACCTTCCAGAATCGCTTCTCTAATTTGATTTTTAATTAAGCCCACTTCACGACCTTCTTTAATTCCGAAAGCACTCATAATATCGTTACCACTCACCGGAGGCTGCCAGTTTCGAATCTGATCCCGCTCCTCCACATCTTTCAATTTTTGTTTCACCCGCTCGAAATTCTGGCGGTATTTTTTCATTTTATACTCGTTCTTGGTAGTCACGTCGGCATGACACAAGAACATTAAGTAATCGATATCATCACTGGCTTCAAACAGCAAACGGCGTACCGCCGAATCGGTAATTTGATCCTGAGCTAAAACGATAGGACGCAGATGTAATTGTACAAGCTTCTGAACCATTTTCATTTTTTCATTCTGAGGCAGTTTCAGTTGGGCAAAAATTTTAGGCACCATTCGGGCTCCTTTATCTTCATGCCCATGAAAAGTCCAGCCATGATTGGGGTCAAATCGTTTGGTTGGGGGTTTGGCAATATCGTGCAAAATGGCAGCCCAGCGTAGCCAAAGGTCATCACTGGTTTGTGAAATATTATCCAGCACTTCCAAGGTATGGTAGAAATTATCTTTATGCGATTTTCCGTTGATGGTTTCCACGCCATGCAGTTTTGCCATTTGCGGAAAAATAAGCGCTAATAATCCGGTATCAAACAAGTATTTGAACCCAATTGAAGGTTTATCTGCCAGGATGATCTTGTTCAACTCGTCGGTAATTCGTTCCTGAGAAACGATTTTAATACGCTCTGTCTGCGATTTGATGGCTTGGATGGCCAATGGATCAATTTGGAAATTGAGTTGTGTAGCAAAGCGTATTGCACGCATCATCCGAAGCGGATCGTCTGAGAAGGTTTCCGCTGGATTTTGTGGCGTTCTGATCAGTTGATTTTCTAGATCGGTTAATCCCTGAAAAGGATCTAATAATTCGCCATAATTAGCCTTATTCAGACTAATGGCTAAGGCATTGATGGTAAAATCTCTCCGAAGCTGATCGTCGGCCAAGGTTCCGTCTTCCACAATCGGCTTTCGCGAATCAAACCGATACGATTCTTTTCGGGCTCCTACAAACTCTACTTCCAGATCTTGGTAACGCAGCATGGCAGTGCCAAAGTTTTTAAATACCGATACCTTGCATTTCAGTGCTTTTCCAACTGCCTCGGCAAACTCTATGCCTTGTCCAATTACCAGAATGTCTACATCTTTAGAGCTTCTTTTGAGAAAAATATCACGTACATAACCGCCAATAACATAGATTTCAGCACCACTTTGTGCGGCCAAAACCGATAAATGCTTAAAAATGGGATGTTGTAGGTGTTTTTTCATTGCCCCTCAGATCTTCAAAAACAATTCAAAAGAGCGCATATTCTTTTGAATTTTCAAATGCAGTATTTATTTACGGATAAAAGAGAACCTCCCGTCGGGTTCCAGTTTCATAATGGTAGAAGGTGTTTTTTCTGCGAGATTGTCTTGTTCCCAGTCCACTATGTAATCTACACCCGCCAAAATTTTTTCCTCAATATCTACAAAATTTTTCGGGGCCGGATTTCCACTGGTATTGGCCGAAGTAGAAACAATAGGCAGGCGGAATCGCTGAATCAGCTGTTCACAAAACGGGTGCTTAACAATGCGTATGCCTATGCTGCCATCTTCATTAATGACATTCGGAGCCAAATTTTTAGCACCCGAGTAGATAATGGTCAAAGGTTTCTCAGCATATTCAATCAAATCGTAAGCAATTTCCGGAACTTCACGAACGTAGCCGGCAAGTTTATTTTCAGTATCAAGCAGTATAATCAAACTTTTTGAAGCTATTCTCCCTTTAAGTTCTTGTACTTTTTTCGCGGCTTGCTCATTGGTCGCATCGCAGCCAATACCCCAAATGGTATCTGTAGGGTATAGGATTGTTCCGCCCGCTTTTAATACTTCTATTGCTTTAGCAATTTCTTCTCTCAAGGCCATAGTTAGTGCTTCAGTACTTGTGTGTAGGTTTTCATCCACTCTTCAGCTATGAGTTGATCTTGGAATTTTTGGACATAGTTAAAGCCCTCATTAGCCATTTTTTTGGCAATCTGGGGATGATTTAGCACCTGCTCGATGGCTTGTTTCAACTCCTCAAAATTGTCAGGATCAATGTAGGTAGAACCTGGTCCGCCAGCTTCGGGGAAACAGCTCCCGCGACTGGTAATGACCGGAGTTTTGGAAAATAAAGCCTCGATAATTGGAATACCAAATCCTTCAAAACGAGAGGGGTAAACAAAAACTTGAGCAGATTGATACAAAATGGCTAATTCTTCTTTGGATAATCCTTTTAAGAAGCTCACCTTGTGTTCCAACTTTTCTTGCGCCAGGTATGCCCTAATCTTTTTGGCATAAGCCGTTTCTCGGCCAACTAACACCAAATGGATATCCAGATATCGTATAGCTTTTACAATGCTCCAAGCGTTTTTACGGGGCTCTATGGTGCCTACATTTAAAATAAACTTTTCCGGTAGCTGGTATTTTTTCAATACAGCAGCTTTCTCGCTTTCGCTGAACTCTTGTTTGTAAGCAGCATGGCATCCTTGATAAATCACCTTGATTTTTTTCGAATCGATGCCTAAAAAATCAATAATATCTTGCTTGGTTTGCTCACTGATGGCAACCACCAGATCTGCAGCATTTGCAGCATGTTTAAATTTTCGGGTATAGATTGTTCGATCAATGAGCGAATAGTATTCCGGATACCGTAAAAAAATCAAATCGTGAATAGTAACAATCGATGGAATGTCGTTTTTTTTGAGGCCTACCGGTATTTCTCCTGATAGCCCATGAAACAGGTCAACTTGGTCCTTTTTGAGATCTTGCACAATGCCAAATCTACGCCAGGTATTAGTAAGTAATTGATTGAAAAAACCTTGGGGATTTTTCTCAAAAACGTTTGCCTCATTGGCTTGAAAAAGCTCTTTTTGACTTTGTTTAGGATTGTATAAATAATAGTCATTCTCCGGGTAAAAGGTGCTCATAATTCTAACCAGGTCTCGGCTGTAATTGCCTAGTCCGGTGGTGTTATGAAACACTCTTTTTGCCTCGAAACCTATTTTCATCAATTGTTCGGTAAATTAAACCGCTACGTTATGATCCCTCAGGGCATCATTCAGAGAGGTTTTTTTATCTGTTGATTCTTTTCGCTGACCAATGATGATGGCGCAAGGTACCTGGTACTCCCCGGCAGGGAATTTTTTAGTATACGAACCCGGAATAACCACAGAACGTGCCGGAACTCTTCCTTTGTATTCAATCGGTTCTGGACCAGTTACATCAATAATTTTGGTAGAAGCTGTCAATACCACGTTCGCACCTAAAACGGCTTCTTGCTCAACGTGAACACCCTCCACCACAATGGCTCTTGAACCGATGAAACAGTTATCTTCAATAATAACCGGTGCCGCTTGTACAGGTTCCAATACACCGCCAATACCCACACCACCGCTTAAGTGTACATGTTTGCCAATTTGCGCACAAGAACCTACGGTTGCCCAGGTATCTACCATCGTGCCTTCGTCGACGTAGGCTCCAATATTCACATACGAAGGCATCATAATCACACCTTTTGCCAAATAAGCTCCATAGCGTGCCAAGCCGTGAGGAACCACGCGTACACCCTGCTCCTTGAAATTGGTTTTCAATTTCATTTTATCGTGAAAAACGAAAGGTCCAACTTGGATTTCTTCCATCTGACGGATAGGGAAATATAAAATTACAGCCTTCTTGATCCAGTCGTTTACATGCCAGGTAGCACCAATGGGCTCGGCAACACGCAGTTCGCCTAAATCCAGTTTGTGAATAACGGTATCAATAGCGTCTTGGTATTCAGGATAACTTAGCAATTGGCGATCTGCCCATGCAGCTTCAATCTTTTCTTGTAATTCGGCAATCATGTTTCAAATTTTTTAGCAAATTAACGCTTTTTTGAGGAGTTTTGTCTCATTACTACGTCATGGCTGAAAAATTACGCATCGATAAATACCTGTGGGCTATTAGAGCTTTTAAAACCCGGAGTTTAGCTACTGAGGCCTGTAAAGCTGGTCGGGTAAAGCTAGCCGGTCAAACCATAAAGCCGGCTTATGTGGTTAAAGTAGGCGAAGTGTATTCGGTGCAGAAGGGTGCGCTAAGAAAGGTTATTCAGGTGGTAGATTTGCTCGAAAGACGTGTAGATGCAAAAACTGCGGTAAATTTCTACCTAGATTTGACTCCTCCCGAAGAAACAGCTTCATTTAAATCGGCATTTTTAGCGCCAATACTTACTCGCGATCGGGGAGCAGGTAGGCCTACCAAGAAAGACCGCCGTGAAATTGACGAATTACGAGAGGGTTGGTTTGATGAAGAAGATTAGTAGTCGATTTTCATCGGAGACAGTTCCCACTGTTTAAATGCAGGTAAAGCTTCGTTGCGCATGAGCTGTATAATCGGCAGTTTGCGCTGCTCCATCTTCAGCTCTAATTCTTCGTAAATAAACTGATCGTCGAATCCGATGGCAGCTGCATCGGTTTTGGTATTGGCATAGTAAATGGTATCCAGCCGGGCCCAGTAAATGGCTCCTAAACACATGGGGCAGGGTTCACAGCTCGTATAGATTACACATCCCGAAAGATCGAAGGTTTGGAGTTTTTTGCAGGCCAAACGAATTGCTGAAACCTCAGCATGGGCCGTTGGGTCATTGGTTAAAGTAACCTTGTTGGCGCTTTTAGCAATTAGTTTTCCGTCTTTCACTATTACGGCACCAAACGGACCTCCTTTGGCCTCTGCAACATTCTTTTCTGATAAACGGATGGCCATCCGCATGAATTTCTGGTGTTCTTTTAGTGTCGACATAGCTTACAAAAATAGAAAACCCCAGCCATAAAGCCGGGGTTATAAATTCACCATTAAAGTGAAAAAGATTATTTTTCTTGTTTGTAGGCTTTGTTTAGTCCATCAACTACCTCTTGGGTAACGTCTAGGCTCTCGTCAGCGAATAAAACAGCAGAGTTTCCTTTTGAGTAGGTCAACACCATTTTATAGCCTTTGTCTTTGGCAAACTTTTTCAAAAATTCAGAAACTTTCTCGTACAATTTCTCGTTTTCAGCAGCTTCTTCATTGGCTAATGCATTGCTAGCGTTTTGATTGTAAGCAGCCAATTCTTGTTGTTTACGAGCCAAACGTTCTTCAGTTACGGCACGCTGATCTGCACTCATGCCATTAGCTTGTTGTTGATATTGCGCAACTTCGCGTTGGAAAGCAGTGCCTTTTGCAGTTAAATCGGCTTGTGCTTTTTTAGATTTTTCTTCAAATCGGCTACGGATGCTTTTGAAATATTCATACTTACTCAGCAAAGAGTCTGAATTTACATACACAATCGTTTGAGCAGTTTTTTCGGTGCTGGTGCTCGGAGTTTGTTTGCTGCAGGCAACAACCAATGCAGAAAGCGCAAGTCCGATACCCAATTTAGATAAATAGTTAAGTCCTTTTTTCATGTGATTTTTCGTCAATAATTAAGCAAATATATAATTCTGAGCCAAGTATTTTACAATTTTAACACTTGTTAATAAAAGCCGTCTCCTAGCACCGTTTATTTATCCACATTCTGCATCGGCTATGGTTTAAAAGCTTATTTTTGATACTTGTAGTCTAACACATATTATGAGCGAAGAAAAGGAAATAAAATCAAATTATTCAGCCGATAACATTCAGGTATTAGAAGGATTAGAAGCCGTACGGAAACGTCCTTCCATGTATATTGGTGATACAGGCATCAAAGGTTTGCATCACCTGGTTTACGAAGTTGTAGATAACTCTATTGACGAAGCATTAGCTGGTTACTGTACCGACATTTTCGTTACTATTCATAAAGACAATTCCATCTCTGTAAAAGATAATGGTCGTGGTATTCCTACCGGGATGCACTCTAAAGAAAACCGTTCTGCATTAGAGGTCGTAATGACTGTACTGCATGCCGGTGGTAAATTCGATAAAGACACTTATAAAGTATCCGGAGGTTTACACGGGGTAGGGGTTTCCTGCGTTAACGCATTGTCAACCCAATTAACCGCAACTGTACACCGTGAAGGAAAGATCTTCCAACAGCAATACGAGCGTGGTAAACCCATGTACGATGTGAAAGTGATCGGCGAAACCGACATTACCGGTACCATTGTTCATTTCAATCCAGATCCGGAGATCTTTACACTTACTACCGAATATAAATTTGATACCCTGGCGGCTCGTTTGCGTGAGTTGGCTTACCTGAACAAAGGAATCCGATTGACTTTGACTGATGAGCGTGAAACACTCGAAAGCGGTGAATTTTTGAGCGAACATTATTATTCTGAAGGTGGATTGAAGGAATTTGTGAAATTTTTAGACGGTACCCGTCAGTCATTAATTCCTGATCCAATTTATGTTGAAGGTATAAAACAAGGTATTCCGGTAGAGTTAGCCTTGCAATACAACGATACCTACTCTGAAAACGTACACTCTTACGTAAACAACATCAATACCATCGAAGGGGGTACTCACGTAGCCGGTTTCCGTCGTGGTTTAACTCGTACTTTGAAAGCCTATGCCGAAAAGTCGGGATTATTGAAAAATATGAAAGTGGAAATTACCGGAGATGACTTCCGTGAAGGATTAACCGCTGTAATTTCTGTAAAAGTAGCCGAGCCTCAATTCGAAGGACAAACCAAAACCAAATTGGGTAACAATGAGGTAATGGGTGCTGTTGATGTGGCTGTAGGAGAGATTTTAGGTAATTACCTGGAAGAAAATCCACGCGAAGCCAAAATGATCGTAAACAAGGTTATTTTAGCTGCTACAGCTCGTGCCGCTGCCCGGAAGGCCCGCGAAATGGTACAACGTAAAAGCGTGATGGGTGGATCCGGCTTACCGGGTAAACTGGCCGATTGCGCCAATAACGATCCTGCTCAGTGTGAGTTGTACCTGGTGGAGGGTGATTCTGCGGGTGGTACAGCTAAACAAGGTCGCGATCGTAATTTCCAGGCGATTTTGCCTCTAAAAGGTAAGATTTTGAACGTAGAGAAGGCCATGGAGCACAAGATCTACGAAAACGACGAGATCAAGAACATGTTTACCGCCATGGGCGTAAGCATTGGTACGGAGGAGGATAACAAGGCCTTAAATTTGGATAAATTGCGTTACCACCGCATCATCATCATGACGGATGCCGACGTGGACGGTTCGCACATTACCACACTTATCTTAACTTTTTTCTTCCGTTATATGAAGGAGTTGATCGAAAAAGGATACGTGTACATTGCCGCTCCTCCATTATATCTTGTGAAAAAAGGTAACAACCAGATTTATGCTTGGAACGACGAACAACGCGATCAAGCTGTTCAGGAATTAAAAGGCGGTGGTAAAGAAGACAGCGTACACGTACAACGCTATAAGGGTTTGGGAGAGATGAACGCCGAACAGTTATGGGATACTACCCTGAACCCTGAAACCCGTACGCTTCGTCAGGTTACGATCGAAAATGCCGCTGAGTGCGATCACATTTTCTCGATGCTTATGGGAGACGAGGTGGCACCACGTCGTGAATTCATTGAGCGTAATGCTAAGTATGCTCGTATTGATATCTAATTATCACTAAGCACAAAAAAAAGCCCCTCGGATTTCCGAGGGGCTTTTTTTGCGTTATGTTTGGTATTAGATCACTTTCATGTCGTGCAATACCGCATTCATGTTGCGTACGGCATCTGCGCTCTTGTTAAATGCAGCCTGTTCAGCGTCATTTAGTTTGTAATCCACAATTTTCTCCCATCCGTTTTTGCCAATTACAACCGGAACGCCCAAGCAGATATCTTTCTGACCGTATTCGCCATCTAAAGCTACACAGCAAGGGAATACTTTCTTCTCATCGCGAACAATACTTTCAACTAAAGCTGCACCCGCTGCACCAGGAGCATACCAAGCAGAGGTACCCAATAAACCGGTCAGCGTAGCACCACCCACCATGGTATCGGCAGCTACTTTTTGCAAGGTGGCATCATCCAATAAGTTTGACACAGCGAAACCATTCAATTGAGCCAAGCGGGTTAACGGAATCATGGTGGTATCACCGTGACCGCCAATTACTACACCGTGTAGGTCGTTAGGAGAGCAGTTTAAGGCCTGACTTAAATAATATTTAAAGCGGGCGCTATCCAAAATACCACCCATACCGATGATACGGTTTTTCGGCAATCCACTAGATTTAAGCGCCAAATAAGTCATCGTATCCATTGGGTTAGAAATCACCACAATAATGGCATTAGGGGAATATTTTAAGATATTTTCAACCACACCTTTTACAATATTGGCATTGGTGCCAATCAGCTCCTCACGAGTCATGCCCGGTTTACGCGGAATACCTGAAGTAATCACAACTACATCCGAGTTGGCGGTTTTGCTGTAATCGTTGGTGCTGCCGGTAATCTTGGTATCAAAACCTAAAAGCGTAGCCGTTTGCATCATGTCCATGGCTTTACCTTCGGCAAACCCCTCTTTAATGTCTAACAGAACCAGCTCTGTAGCCAGTTCTTTTCTGGCAATGTTATCGGCACAAGTTGCACCTACGGCACCGGCACCTACAACGGTAATTTTCATATGATTAAGAATAATGTTAAGTTTTCTGAAATTGTGCCCGAATTTAAGAAAAAGGCCAAGAGATTTTAGGTGATCTTCGTCAAATTATTGCTAAAAACTATACATTTTACTTCTTGGGCTTCAGGATTATCTGCTATCTTTGCCCATGCTGGAAAAAATTCTCATTCTCGATTTCGGATCACAGTATACCCAACTCATTGCCCGCCGCGTTCGCGAACTTAATGTTTACTGTGAAATTCATCCATTTAACCACATCCCTGAGCTAGATCAAAGCTGGAAAGGTATCATCCTTTCAGGAAGTCCCTATTCGGTGCGTCAGGCCGATGCGCCACAAGTAGATTTTAGAGCCTGGGATGGCCAGTATCCGATTTTGGGCGTGTGTTATGGAGCTCAGTATATGGCTCACAACAGTGGTGGCGAGGTTCAGGCTTCATCTACCAGAGAATACGGCCGTGTGCACCTCGATTTCGTGAATGAAAGCAACCCGCTACTTAAAAATATTCCCAAACAATCGCAGGTATGGATGTCGCATAGCGATACCATTGCCACCATTCCTGCTGATTTTGATATTATTGCCAGCACCGATACGGTAAAGGCTGCTGCTTATCAAATCAAAAACAAGGCCATTTGGGGCATCCAGTTTCACCCAGAGGTAACACACAGTACTGATGGTAAACAATTATTAGAAAACTTTTTGGTTGATATTTGTGGATGCAGCCAAAACTGGACACCGGATTCCTTTATTGAAACCACTATCGAAGCTTTGCGCCAAAAACTGGGCGACGATAAAGTGGTGTTAGGCTTATCCGGAGGAGTAGATTCTACTGTAGCTGCTGTATTGCTGCACCAGGCCATCGGCAATAACCTGCACTGTATTTTTGTAGACAACGGCCTGCTCCGTAAGAATGAATTCCAGCAAGTGTTGGATTCTTACCAGCACATGGGCTTGAATATTAAAGGGATTGATGCCAAGCAACGTTTTTACGATGCATTGGCTGGAATCAAAGATCCTGAGCAAAAACGAAAAGCTATTGGTCGGGTGTTCATCGAGGTTTTTGACGATGCGGCTCACGAAGTGCAAGATGTAAAATGGTTAGGGCAGGGTACCATTTATCCTGATGTGATTGAATCCGTTTCGGTAAAAGGCCCATCAGCTACCATCAAATCGCACCATAACGTAGGTGGTTTGCCCGATTTTATGAAGTTGAAAGTGGTTGAACCTTTAAATACTTTATTCAAAGACGAAGTACGCCGGGTGGGTAAAGCCTTGGGTATTGATGCCAATTTACTCGGTCGTCACCCATTCCCTGGTCCGGGTTTGGCCATTCGTATTTTAGAAGACATTACCCCCGAAAAAGTACGCATCTTGCAAGAAGCCGATGCCATTTACATCGATCAGCTCAAAGCATCGGGCTGGTACGATAAAGTTTGGCAAGCTGGGGCTATTTTCTTGCCTGTACAATCGGTAGGTGTAATGGGTGATGAGCGTACCTACGAACACGTGATTTGCCTGAGAGCAGTTGGTTCAGTAGACGGTATGACCGCCGACTGGAGCCACCTGCCTTACGAATTGCTGGCTAAAATTTCTAACGAAATCATCAATAACGTAAAAGGGATTAACCGGGTGGTGTACGACATCAGCTCCAAACCACCGGCTACCATTGAGTGGGAATAATGCGTGCCGAAGCCTACCTGCGTAATTTTCTGAAGGCACTGGCAGCCTATCCAGCCGACAGGCCATTGAGTAAATTTTTGCCCCAATATTTCAAAAAGCACAAGGAAATGGGCTCCGGCGATCGGCGTACCACTTCTCGTTTGCTCTACACGTATTTTCGCTTAGGCAAGGCCTGTAATCAGCTAGCAACCGAAGAGCGCTTGTTCTTAGCTGAATTCCTTTGCAGCACCTCCGAAAATTCATTCTTAGCTCATTTTAAACCAGAACTGGCCGAAAAGATCAATTGGCCTTTGGTTGATAAAATCGCCCTGCTCGAAAAAGAATATGCTTTCGCATTGGCAGATGTTTTTCCTTACGGGATGCACCTCAGCGATGGGATAGAGGCAGAGGCCTTCCTACAATCACTATTTACTCAACCCGATCTGTTCATTCGAATACATCCCGGTAGGGAAGCAACGGTAAAAGCCAAACTTGATGAACAAGGTATTACTTATCATGAACCAGGCCCACAAAGCCTGGCTTTATCCAATGGGACCAAATTGCAAGCGGTGCTTCCCGAAAATTGGTACGAAGTGCAGGACTATTCTTCACAGCAAACAGCCGCTTGGTTTCAGCCTGCTAAGTGGGAATATTGGTGGGATGCCTGTGCCGCTTCCGGCGGAAAATCCATATTGCTGCACCAATTAGAACCTTCCATTAAATTGCTGGTATCTGATGTTCGTGAAAGTGTTTTGAGCAATTTGGACGAACGTTTTGCTGCCAACCAGATCCGTAATTACCAGAAAAAAGTGCTCGATTTAACTCAAAATCAAGATCCTGTGCTGCATCATTACGAATTTGACGGGATCATTTTGGATGCTCCTTGTACCGGTTCAGGCACTTGGGGGCGTAGCCCCGAAATGATTTCGCAGTTTAACGAACAGCGGATTTCAGATTTTCAACGCTTGCAGCAAAGTATTGCGAAAAATGTAGTCAAATACCTCAAACCCGGCAAGCCGCTTATTTACATTACCTGTTCGGTGTTTAAGGAGGAAAATGAGGAAATGGTTCAATTTCTACAAAACGAGCTTAAGCTACAATTGGAGCAAATGGAAGTCCTGAAAGGCTATATCCACAAGGCAGATAGCATGTTTGTGGCCAGGCTGATCAAAAAATAGTTTTAAGCAGTAGCCTCTATCAACTTTTCAATATCAAACTTCTTCATTTGCATATAAGCATACATGGCCTTCGGGGCCTTTTCTGGATCACTCATTAATTTGCCCAATATGCTGGGTACTACTTGCCACCAAACGCCGAATTTGTCTTTTATCCAGCCACATTTACTTTCCAAACCACCTTCTGCAAATCTATTCCAATAATGATCAATTTCTTCTTGTGTATTGCAATTGATTACGAAGGAAACGCCCTCGTTGATACTGTATTCTGGCCCGCCGTTCAAGCCCATAAAACGGGTCCCATTCAGTTCAAATACTGCAACCATTGGCGTAATGTTAAGAATCTTAGAGTTTGGGAATACGCTGCAGTAAAACTCGGCAGCAGCTTTGGCTTGGTCGTCAAACCATAAGCAGGGGTATGGAGCTGAATTCATAATTAAAGTACGTGATTAATTGTTATTGACTTCCCGTTCAAGGAAATGGTATTATCTTTTTGAGCGCCTTTTAAAGCCTGTCCAAGTGGTGATGCCAGTGAGATGGCATAGACCGTTTCATTACCAATCAGAATTTTGCCTAAGCCGATTGCTATAAAATAGGTACCGTTAGTAGAACTTATCAAACTGCCAAAACTAATTTTTTCTGTTGTCAATTCGGGATTTACTCTTAAAATCTCAGTTTTTAATTCCAGCTGATTTTTAAGTTGGTGCTCTAAATTATCAAGTTCAATTTGCAGCATTGCCCTGCCGGTTTCGTATTTATCGCCGGCACTGCTCTTGCTTTCGTTATCTCTAGCTTCTTTTGCCGAAGCAATAGCCGTTTCAATCTCGGCAATTCGTGAGTCCAACACCCGGAGCATGTGACTGATGATATCGAATTTTGTGAGTGCCAATTATAAACCGGTATTGTTTCTGAATAATTTAATCGCGATAGCCAATAGAATAATACCAAATGCCTTACGCAATACATTGAGTCCGGCTTTACCAAAAAGCTTTTCCAAACGGGCTGTATTCTTCAGTACAATGTATACAAAAATCATGTTGACTATGATGCCGACTATGATATTTTGTGTGGCATACTCTGATTTCAGGGAGAGGAGGGTAGTCATAGTGCCTGCACCGGCAATTAAAGGAAACGCCAGGGGGACTATAGACACGCTCTCGGGCACTTCTTCTTTAAAAAAGTTAATGCCCAGTACCATTTCCATGGCGATAAAAAAGATGACCAATGAGCCTGCAATGGCAAAGGATTGGATATCGATACCGATGATGCCGAGTAATCCTTCACCTAAAAACAAAAACAAGATCATGAGTGTAAGCGAAACTAGACTTGCCTTTTCCGATTGGATATGCCCCGCTTTTTGACGCAACTGGATTACCACCGGGATGGAGCCCAGGATGTCGATAATCGCAAACAATATCATCGAAACGGAGAGAATTTCCTTCAGGTTGAAATTAAGGTATTGGCTCATTTGAACTGTTTTTGGTAAAGGTACAAATAGAAACAAAAAAGGTTCCGGGAATACCGGAACCTTTTTACGTTGATCAAGATCAATTATTTTTTAGCAGCAGCTTCTTTGCGGACTACGCTATGGTTTTTGCTGTATACAAAATACACTACTAAGCCTAAAGCCATCCAAAGGGCAGCCACTTTTAACGTATTAATATCCAGTGCCACAATCATTCCACCGCAAACAAGGATTCCTAGAATTGGTACCAAAGGAACCAATGGGGTTTTAAATGGGCGTTCCAACTCAGGGCTTTGTACGCGTAAAATCCAGATACCTGCACTAACCAACACGAAGGCCAGAAGGGTACCAAAAGAAGTTAAATCTCCAGCTACACTTCCTGGAACAAATGCTGCAAATCCGCCTACCAAGAAGAACAAGATGATGTTGCTCTTGTAAGGGGTGCTGAATTTAGGGTGTAGTTCAGAAAATATTTTTGGCAATAAACCATCTTTAGACATGGTGTAGAACACTCTCGACTGACCCAATAACATGACCAAGATTACAGACGAGAATCCCGCAAGGATAGCCACGGTAATTCCGGTAGCTAACCAGTCAAATCCAGGCATGTAGGTAGAAATGGCATAGGCAACCGAAGCTTCTTTTCCTTTGGCCGGATCAGCAAATTCTTGCCAGTTGGTTACTCCGGTTAGTACGTGAGAGAACAAGATGTACAAAATAGTACAAACCACCAGCGATCCCAGAATACCAATTGGCATGTCTTTTTTCGGATTCTTAGCTTCTTGAGCTGCTGTACTTACTGCATCAAAACCGATGAAAGCGAAAAACACAATAGCTGCACCACCCAATACACCACCCCAGCCCCATTTAAACATACCTTCATGGCCAGGAGTCCCTTCTGGAATTAAATATGGAGTATGGTTTTCTGGTTTAATAAATTGCCATCCAACCACAATAAAAATCAATACAATAGCTACTTTAACAAATACAATTACCGCATTTAGTTTTGCAGATTCTTGTGTTCCTTTAATCAATACTAAGGTTAACAACAATAAGATTACCAAAGCAGGTAAGTTGATGATACCAGAAACGCCGTTTAGAGATTCAAAAGGCGAGTGCGACCATTCGTAGGGTATGGCCCCTCCGAGTAGTTTGTTTAGGTATTCGCTCCAGGCGATAGAAACTGTAGCAGCTCCTAAGGCATATTCCATAATTAATGCCCAGCCAATAATCCAGGCCACTACTTCTCCCATGGTGGTATAGGCATAGGTGTAAGCACTACCAGCAATAGGAATCATGGCAGCGAATTCTGCGTAGCAAAGGCCGGCAAACGCACAACCGATGGCTGCAATAATGAACGATAAGGTTACTCCTGCTCCGGCGGCTTCTCCGGCGGCGGCAGCGGTACGAACGAAAAGACCTGCACCAATAATAGCACCGATACCCAATGCAATCAGGTTCCAACTACCCAAGGTGCGTTTCAGTGAGCCTTCTCCAGTTGAATTAGCTTCGGCTAATAACTGTGTTAATGACTTTGTAAACTTCATATTTGTTTTTGGTTTTTATACTTAAGTACCAAACCTAATTAATTTATTCGGAAAATGAAAAAGGGATTTCTGATTAGAAATCCCTTTTTAAACAATTCATTTTAGAAGGTTATTTTTTCAAGGTGTCGGTGGTATTCACTAGGGTGTCTACCGTTTGATTTCCTAACGAATCAACTTTAACCGTTACTTTGATTTCTTTACGGACTTCTTGGTTTTCACCGTGATTTCCAGCAGAGATGTGCGGAGCAATCACTAAAGACACAATAGACATCAATTTGATCAGGATGTTCATGGATGGACCTGAAGTATCTTTGAACGGATCACCTACAGTATCTCCGGTAACCGAAGCCTTGTGGGGCTCTGATTTTTTATAATACATCTCACCGTTGATCTCCACACCTTTTTCGAATGATTTTTTAGCATTATCCCATGCACCACCGGCATTTGATTGGAACATACCCATCAATACACCAGATACGGTTACACCCGCTAATAAACCACCCAATACTTCAGGACCGAAGGCAAAACCTACAACGATTGGAACGATTAAGGCGATTGCGCCTGGCAACATCATTTCTCGAATAGATGCTTTAGTAGAAATAGCTACGCATTTTTCGTACTCAGGTTTCGCTTTGTATTCCATAATTCCAGGAATTTCGCGGAACTGACGACGTACTTCTTGCACCATATCCATGGCAGCACGGCCTACGGCAGAGATCGCTAATGCAGAGAAAATGAATGGAATCATACCACCCACAAATAAACCAGCTAATACGTCGGCTTTGTAAATGTCGATACGATCGATACCTGCAATACCTACGAATGCGGCAAATAAAGCTAGTGAAGTTAATGCTGCAGAAGCGATGGCAAAACCTTTACCGGTAGCAGCAGTAGTATTACCTACGGCATCCAGGTTGTCGGTACGTCCACGAACTTCTTCAGGTAGCTGGCTCATTTCGGCAATACCCCCTGCGTTATCGGCAATAGGTCCGAAGGCATCGATAGCCAATTGCATTGCGGTAGTAGCCATCATACCTGCAGCGGCAATAGCCACACCGTATAAACCGGCAAAGTGGTAAGAACCGTAAATACCGGCAGCCAAAACTAAAATTGGCAATACGGTTGATTCCATACCTACAGCTAAACCACCAATAATGTTCGTTGCATGGCCGGTTGCTGATTGCTTGATGATCGAGTTTACCGGACGTTTGCCCATAGCCGTGTAGTATTCGGTAATGATACTCATTAAAGCACCTACCACTAAACCTACCACGATAGCCATGAAAACGTCGGTTTTGGTGAATTCAAATCCACGGATAACCATGCTTTCAGGTAATAACCAGCGTACCGCAAAGAATGCTGCAATTGCGGTCATGATAATTGATGACCAGTTACCAATATTCAAGGCGTTTTGAACGCTATCTGTTTCTTTTGAAATACGTACTAAGTAAGTAGATACAATAGAGAAGATCAAACCTAAACCAGCAATTAGCATTGGCAATAGGATGGGAGCGATACCACCGAAATTATCGGCAGATACGATTTCACGACCTAAAACCATGGTTGCTAAAATGGTTGCTACATAAGAACCGAACAAATCGGCACCCATACCTGCAACGTCACCTACGTTATCACCCACGTTATCGGCAATGGTAGCCGGGTTGCGTACGTCATCTTCCGGAATTCCAGCTTCTACTTTACCAACTAAGTCGGCACCTACGTCGGCAGCTTTGGTGTAAATACCACCACCCACACGGGCAAAAAGTGCAATAGACTCAGCGCCTAATGAGAATCCGGCAAGCACTTCTAATGCTTTTTCCATCTCTTTACCATTTACGCTACCACCCACTTTCACCACATAAATATGGTAGAACAAGATGAATAATGAACCTAAACCTAATACAGCTAATCCGGCAACACCGATTCCCATAACGCTACCGCCTGTGAAAGAAACTTTCAAAGCTTTAGCCAAACTGGTACGGGCAGCTTGTGTAGTACGAACGTTTGCTTTAGTAGCGATATTCATACCGATATATCCTGCAAAAGCAGATGTAAATGCACCAATTAAGAATGAAATGGCAATTACCGGGCTCGAAGTTTCAACCAAAGTTCCGGAATAAGCCAACAGAACAGCTGCAATTACAGCGAAATAGGTTAAAATTTTCCACTCAGCCTTCAAGAAAGCCATGGCGCCATCGGCAATATAACCAGAAAGGGTACGCATGTTTTCATCGCCCGCATCTTGCTTATTTACCCAAGCAGATTTGATCAGCATGATTAAAATGCCGAATAATCCCATCGCCGGGATTGCATAGATTAAATTGTTTTGTAAAAATTCCATGAATATGTTTCGTATTTAGTCAGATAAATTATGGTTTTATAGTAAACGACCGGCAAAAATAGCAGGCTTAAGCCATTAATGCAATTTATATTTGGCTAATTATTCATTTTTTTGAAGTTTACGATTAATTAATTATCCATTAGGCTAAATACAGGTCGTGGCTATCTATTTTTTAATATCTTAGACTGAACTAAATCCTTATTATGCAAGAAAAATTAGAACAAACCGGAATGAAACGTGAGTTGGGTCTGTTGGATTCGACTATGATCGTGGCCGGTTCAATGATTGGCTCAGGCATTTTTATTGTAACGGCTGATATTGCCCGTTCTGTCGGATCTCCCGGTTATATTTTGTTGATCTGGTTATTAACGGGAGTAATTACCTTAATTGCTGCCTTAAGTTATGGAGAATTGGCAGGTATGATGCCGAAAGCCGGTGGTCAGTATGTGTATTTAAAAGAGGCGTATAATCCCTTAATCGGATTTTTATTCGGCTGGACGGTTTTTATGGTGATCCAAACGGGAGTAATTGCAGCTGTGGCCATTGCCTTTGCTAAGTTTACCGGTATTCTCTTACCGCAGTACATTTCTGATCAGCTTGTCCTGGCCGATTTAGGATTCCTCAAGTTTAACACTCAGCAGGCCTTGGCCATTGCCATGATTGCTTTTTTAACCTACGTGAACTTGCAGGGTGTTAAAAACGCCAAAATTGTACAAACCACATTTACGCTGGCTAAAATCATTTCCCTGTTAGGACTGATTGTATTGGGTGTTTATTTTGGACTCAACAGCGAAACCTTCCTAAACAATATGCAGGATTTCTGGAAACCGTTTAAAACTATTCCAAATCCGGATGGCAGCGTAAGTACTGAGGCACTAAGCGGGATTGTTTTGTTTGGAGCTTTGGGTGCAGCTATGGTAGGATCTTTGTTTAGCAGCGATGCCTGGAATAACATTACCTATACTGCCGGTGAGGTAAAAGAGCCTCAAAAGAACATACCCTTGAGTTTATTTTTCGGTACCCTGATCGTAACTGTATTGTATGTATTGGCAAATGTTGCGTATTTAATGCTGCTGCCGCTACAAGGTACTCCCGGTGGCGAGGATGTATTGGCTCGTGGTATTATGTTTGCAACCGACGATCGGGTAGGTACAGCCGCTATTGCTACGGTTTTTGGCAGTGCAGCTGTGGTTATCATGGCGGTACTGATTATGATCTCAACTTTTGGTTGTAATAATGGATTGATCCTTTCGGGCGCTCGCTTGTATTATGCCATGGCTAAGGATGGAGTATTCTTTCAAAAGGCCGGAACGCTAAACAAGAACAATGTACCTGGTTTTGCACTAATTATTCAAGGAATTTGGGCTTCGCTTTTGTGCTTGTCTGGTACCTATGGCGATTTATTGGATTACTGTACCTTTTCGTCGCTACTGTTTTACATGGTAACCATTATTGGTCTTTTTGTTTTACGCTACAAATGGCCTCAGGTAGACCGACCTTATAAAGCATTTGGCTACCCGGTTTTACCAGCCTTGTATATCTTAATTGCAGGAGCTATTTGTGTAGATCTCTTGATTTATAAGCCCGAAACCTGTGGCAGGGGATTGGTAATTGTGATTGTCGGCTTACCAGTATATTATTTGTGGAAGTGGGCGAATAAGAAAAACTAAACTACTTCTGCCACTACGAAAGTACTGCCCCCGATGAAAATCAGATCATTGGGGGCAGCTTGTTTTAAAGCTGCCTGATAAGCCTCTTGCACCGTATTAAAAGTTTTGCCAATTAACCCTGCCGAGTTTGCTTCTTGGGCTAATGCTGAAGCTGCTTTGGCTCTCGGGATATTGGGCTGGCAGAAGTAGTAATTGGCGGTTTTCGGCAGCATGCTCAATACTTTGCGGCTATCTTTATCACTTACCATGCCCCAAACAAGGTGTAGTTTTTCATGCGGTGTAGCCACTATATTTTCCAGTACCTCCCGAATTCCATCCTCGTTATGTCCGGTATCGCAAATCACCAAAGGTTCAGTTTGTAGTGTTTGCCAACGTCCCTGTAAACCGGTTAAAACTTTAACCTGCTTAAGTGCAGTTCGAATGTGTTCGTCTGTAATTTTGAAACCTATTTTTTTGAGTTCTTCTACAGCAGATAGTACAGTCGTAAGATTTTTTAACTGATAGCTTCCTGTTAGATCTAGCTCTATTCTTAAGCTTTTGTTGGATTTCTTGTGTACTGCACTTACAGTGAAGTGCTCTTTTTTCTCAATCGGGTTAATCTGCCACTCTTGCTGAGCAAAATAAATATCAGAATGACAATCACTGGCTTTTTTCTCAAAAACGGATTTTGTTTCTGGTTGTATTTCACCAATAATGACGGGTGTATGATTTTTAATTATTCCGGCTTTTTCGAATGCAATTTCAGGTAATGTACTGCCCAAAATATTCATGTGATCAAACCCGATATTGGTGATTACCGATACTAGCGGTTGGATAATATTGGTGGAGTCTAATCGTCCACCTAAACCCACCTCAATTACAGCAACATCAACTTCAGCTTGGGCAAATGCCTCAAAGGCCATCGCTACCGTGGCTTCAAAAAAAGAAGGTTCAATCTTTTGAAATAAATCGGCATGCCGGTTTACAAAATCAAACACCGATTGCTCAGTTACCAGTTCTCCATTAATGCGAATGCGCTCCCGAAAATCTTTTAGGTGTGGGGAAGTATGGAGCCCGGTTTTATAACCTGCGGTTTGTAAAATAGCGGCAAGCATATGCGAAGTTGAACCTTTGCCATTAGTGCCTCCTACGTGTATGGACTTGAATTTCCTTTGGGGATTTCCCAAGGCATCACACAAAGCCCGAATGTTGTGAAGATCTTTTTTGTAGGCCGCCGAGCCGATTCGGGTAAACATCGGCAGTTGGGCGTATAAATAGTCTAAGGTTTCTAGGTAGTTATTAAACGACATATGTTCACGTAAGTCTGTCATTTAAATCAAAACTGGGTCTTTCTGTTTGCAAAATAAGAAACTCTTTGGGATAAGGATATAGTGCTGAATATTTTACTTATAGTGCCGTATTTCATTAATTCAGTACTACTTTGAGCAAGCTTATGCTAAAAGTTCAGTTGGGCCTGAATACGTAGAAGATTACCCTTTTGGAAATTATCCTGTTTTGCAAAATCCTCATACCTTCTCTTAGATATGGTATAGTTGACCAGAAATTCAAAGTTTTTGTTGACTTGCCATTCCCCACCAAACTCAAAGTCATTAACCACATAACTTCTGGCATCTTTTTCATGTTTTTTCCCACCGTTGTAATATTGATAACGCATAAATGGGATAAGAATTTGATTATTTATTTTCTTTAAATAACTCAGCGTAATATAGCCACCCTCCAAGGGCATCTCCTCAATTGAACCAGTGTTTTTATTGAATCGAGGGCCATTGCCTATGTTGTATTCTGCCAAAATACCAAATGGTTTGGGATATAAAACAAATGTGGCTGCAATTCTTTGATCTAGATAATTTAAGTCTGAAATTGTTTTTACACCACTGGTAAGATTAGATTTTGGTAGCACATATTTACCCGTATACGCTTGTATTCCGACTTCTACTAGTTGTTTTTTATATTCAAAAGGGTAGGTCAACCTTGTAACCACATGTGGTTCATCATTCAACTCAGGACTATTAGCTATTTGACCATTATAAAGACCAAAAGCAAAGATACCGTAGTCTCCACTTCCTTTTAGACCATCGTTCACCAAACTAGAGAAGAGTTTTCGCTTATTTTTTGGGGCCCAATAAAAAAACACGCCTAAATCTCTTTCATTTGCAACTGCGCTATTCAGAGCATCATTTCGATCAAGAGGTATTCTGTTTTGACTTGATTGCATGTTTTCAAAGCCATATGGAACTTTACTTTGACCTATTCTAAATCTGAATTCATTGTCTTTATCCAACCCCAAATCAACATAGGCATCTCTTAACTGACCAAAGTGCAATCTGTCGGAGGTGGGGCTACTTGCAAAGTCAGGTTGAACATAGAAGTAAACATTTTTATTTACTTGACCGAAGAAAATAATACGCATTCGTCTGATAGAAAAGCCACCATCATCTCCCCACGATCTGTCACATTGTTCACAGCCCAAGTTTTCATTTGTTTCTAAAAGTCTGTTGTATCTAAATTGCGCATACCCCCTTATAGAGATGTTTTCAAACCATTTTTTGGGTAAGGTATTTTCTGTTGTTGGCATTACTTTTACAGAGTCGGTTTGTGCAAACGACCACATTGGAAGTAATACAAAAAGCAAATTGATAATTATACGCTTACTCATTTTATGGATTAAATTATTAAACAGTATTTAAATACTCTTGCAGTGAGTTTTTTGTAATTTTTTTGGTTGAGTCACCGATTTTTAAGTTTATCTCACCTTGAAGTTAAAAATTACTACCCCAATCTGAACATCTGGGGCAGATTCCAATTGATTCAAACGTGATCCAACCACGGCTCGCTCACATTTTCGCCATAAACTTAAATCGGATAGGGTAGTGCCTTTGGCACCTGCACGGGCATATACTACCAATCCGGTTTTATCTACCCTGATTTCTACCGCAATACGTCCGGCAGCCTGACCGTCGTCTTCTATTTTCGGAATACTTACAAAACGTCTGTTGGCCAGCGATAAACTTACGCCTCCAAAGCCAGAGCCGCCCTCGCCGTAATTTGGAGAAAGCGGATCTCCGTTTACGCTTCCCTGGTTTCCTGGAGTACTTCCAGTTCCGTCGCCTTTACCCTGACCATAATTTTGTTTGCCCTTGTACAAAGCATTCTGATTAACCGCAGAACTAGCGTTTTTGACATCGCTAACCGTTGCAGGGTTGCTATTGGGTTTATTTTTTGTACTTATTGCTGGAGCATCTTCTGCATCTTGGGTTAATACAGATTTATTTGAGCTCTCTGCTGATGGATTTTTACTGGTGGTTGTTTGTGTATTATCTGGTAATGCCCCATTGGCATTAGGATCAACGGATGGTTCATCAATACTCATGAAATCGTCTCCCATGCCCGACTCTGAAGTGCCATAATTCACAATGATGCCACCTGTGCCTACTTCTTGATTCAAAGGCATACCAATAATCACAAAATAACTAATGAGTAATAAAATGCCCATGGCCAATGCGGATAAGGCAAAGGCTTTTGGATAGTTATTTTCTTCCCGATAGGCCATGAATTACTTCGGTTCTGTAGCTAAAACGAGTTTTATTTTTAGTTTGTTGGCGATGTCCATCACGTTTACCACATTTTCTATGGCAACGCTGCGGTCAACGTACAATACAATGGTCAATTCCTGAGCCGTGCCCTGATAACTTTGAAGTTTGGGCATCAATTGCTCTGGTGTTACCTGCTGTTTATCTACAAAATATTCTAAATCTTTAGTTACCGATACCGTGATGGTTTTTTTAGATACCGATTGTCCGGAATCAGATCGCGGTAGCAAGAGTTTTACCACATTGGGATTGGTAATGGTTGATGCAATGAGGAAAAACAACAACAGGAAAAACATGATGTCGTTCATTGCAGAAGCGTGTACTTCTGCACCTGGCCGATTTTTTCTTCCTCTTAAATTCATTGTCCGGGCTCCTCTAAGAGATCAATAAATTCTACGGCGTCGGTTTCCATTTTCAAGATTACACGGTCAACCATGATATTGAGGATGTGGTAGCCTACATAAGCCAAAATACCGATCATTAGACCAGTTGCAGAGGTAATCATTTTCTCGTACAAACCTCCTGCAATTACGCCCATACTGATGTTGTCAGTTAAAGAGATGTTGTAGAAAATACGGATAACCCCAGAAATTGTACCTACGAAACCCAGCATTGGTGCAATACCGGCAACAATTCCCAAAATACTGATGTTTTTTTCCAGTTTTGAAACCTCCAACTTGCCTACATTCTCTATGGCTCCTTCAATTTCTTTGATCGGGCGGCCAATTCTCAATAATCCTTTTTGCAACATGCGTCCAAGGGCGCTATTGCTACCGCGACAAATGGCAATGGCTGAATCAAGCTTGCCGGATGTAATGCTTTGCTTAACCTGCTGCATTAAATTGGTTTCGTCTTTTGAAGCTTTTCGAATAGTTAAGTAGCGCTCGATAAAAATGACCAAAGCCAGGAAGAAAAGTAAAATGAGTGGCAACATTACCCATCCGCCTTTAAAAAGAAGGTCAATGAAACGGAGTTCTTGCCCGGCGGCACTTGCCTGTACTGCTTTTGCTGTACTGTCGGCTAAGCTTTGATTCATACTATCGATCTGTAATAAAAACATATTAGGATTTTGATTTTTTAGGTTTAACGTGATAAATCCAGGCACCTCTGCTCAATTCAGACTGGATTTTTTTCAATTCGGTTTGTGCCGACTCTTGATCTGCAAAGGAGCCCACACTGATTTTAATAAATTTACCAGGACGAGTTTCCAATGCTTTAGCCTTTATATTCCGTTGCGCTAGGTCTTGAATAAATTCATCGGCTTCTGAACGTTTTCCAAAAGCAGCAATCACAATTTCGTAGCTCGATTCCTGATTTACTTCTTGAACGGTAATTTTTGACGAATCTTGTGCAATTGAATTAGAAACCGAGTCGGTAATGGTTAAAGAGTCAACAGCAATTGTGTCTTGCTGCGCAATTGGAGCTTTAACCTCAACCGGTTCCGTCTTCGGATTTAGTAAGGAACTAATCAGATTTGGATAAAGTACCTGAACAATTGCCGTGCAGGCTAGTAGCAGGGCTAGCACAAAAATCCAGGTTTTTGATGAGCTCGACTCTTCAACAGCATCCAATTCCTCCTCAAATTCCTCAACAGATTGTTGTTCAACCACATCATCTGCTATTTTCTCATCAATTTCCTGAGTTTCTCCGGTTTCTTTTTGGGCTTTTAAGCCAAAATAGGCGTTTGGAATCAGATCAGGATCAGCTTCAAATACAAGTCCCTTAGGTCCGTTTTCAAATGTGCCTAAGAAATCGATTTTGATGAGTTCGGTGGTCGAGAGTAGATCATTCAGGTTATTTACATATTCCCTGATGAAGTTTTCAGCATTTTCTCTGGATATATCCTCATTAAGGCTAATGTAATCCAAGAGTGTATCGTCTGCAGCATATTCGGTCTTGAATACTACTTTTTCACTTGGAGGCAAGAAGCTCTGGGTAGTTTGATCAAAAAAAGCCGGTAATTCTTCACGATGGAAGGTACCCAGTCCGGGCACAATCAGTTCATTTCGCTTTCGAATCAGTTCTACTAAGTAACGGCTAATATCCATCGCAGTAAATTTAACCCTTAATTGTAAAAAGGCAAAATCTCATTAGAAGGAATACTGTAAACCACCAAAAAAGTTTAGCCCTAATCTAGGGTAGTATAGGTATTGCTGATAGGCTCTGTTCAGTAAGTTGTTAGCTTGTGCAAAGGCAGACCATTTTTTTGTTACTTGGTATTCTACACCCGTACTGATATCTAAAAAGCTATCGATGCTGATTGCTTCGGCGTTTAAACCTTTGGCAAAGGTTTCACCCTGATAAACTAAACTGCTACTCAAATTGATTTTTTGAGAAACTTGGGCACGAAGCTGACTTTCTAAACGCAAACTTGGCTTGAACCAAGCTTTAGCTTCGGTCTCCAATTTGTAGTTGATGGCTTGTAATTTGGTTGAGATATTGAATTTATCTGTAGCCTTGATATCAACCTGAGCATCAAATCCACTCAACTGACTTGTACCTTGCGCATAGCTAATCTCAAAACGGTTAAGCTTGGTAGAAGAATTTATCATTAAGGGCAAGTCCTGAATACGTTTCATCCACACACTTGCTTGATAGCCCAATGCTTGACCTGCATTTCCTTTTACTCCAGCAAAAAAATGATTTTTTACAATGGAGTTCTTAATACTGATGGATTGCCCCAAATACGGGTTCTCAAAAGAGAATTCATTCAAGGAAGTTTTTTGTACATCACCGTTTAAGCCGGCAAAAAATACCGCATATTCGGGTGCAATAGTAAATTCTGCATGAACAACAGGGAATAGATTTGTTCTTTTAAGAATTCCAGATTCCTGAACCAAATTAAGCCCGATGTTTACTTGGAAGTCATTGGCCTGGTAATTTACAAATGGATTTAACCTAGTCAAGTTGTTTTTTACTGTATTGCTTTCCATGTTGACGGTTGTCAAATCTAGAGAAGTACGTAATCCCAAATTGAACGATTTCCACTTTTTACTAGCCTTAGCACTCAATAAGATGGAGTTTTCTTTAGCTGATGTCGAGTTTTTGAAGAGGTTGGCATCCAGTTTTAAGCCGTAATTGATGCCTTCCGGCTTGCTGTTGTACGTACTGCCAAGATCAGCAATTAATTGAATTACACTCAAGCGTTGTTTTTCCGGATCGCTGAGCGCAGAAGGCAAGGCAAGTGGATCTGCCCCGTAGAAATACGTGCCGAAGCCTTTGTAATTGGCTTGGGTGCTAAAGCTTGTGTTTTTGCCTGCTGATTTTAGGGAAGCGCCCAGCTGTTGCTCACTAAATTCTTGTCTCTTTATAGCCCCAGATTGTGCAAAGTGTTTGGCAAAAAAGCCAGTTTGTAGCGCTTCATCTCTGCCGTTGTTAAGATAGAATTCACCAATACCGGTCTTGAGGCTTCCTAATCCTGCCTTGATCAAATTGTTAGTTAACTCCGCGATTTTTGGAGTTTCGAGTTGTTGGTATTGGAGCTGACGGATATCGGTATTCAATTCCAGTTTTTTGTTCAGAATACTGTAAGTGAGCGTTGGTTTGTAGGTTGGGCTTTCGTTTAAATCCGGGTTTCTACGAATTTTGGAAGCATTCGCCAATACAGGTTTGTAGGGGCGTACAACCTCTATTTCTTCGGCCAAAACACTTTTTGGAGCCTCTTGTTTAGGTTCTTCCTTTTTATCCTGAGCGTAAGTTTTTCCGCATAGCACAGCAGAAATAAATGCGATATGAAGAAAAATCAGTTTCGTTTTCTGGATTTGGTTCATCTTATTTCTTTTTGTTAAGTGCATCTAATTTCTCTTTAGCGGTTGGTAGGATGTCATCATCCCCGGTGTAATTATCTAAAACACTTTGCAAGGTGCTTTTTGCCTGGAATTCATCTTTCAAAGCCAGGTAATTATCAGCCAGGAGGATAAAGCTTTTTGCTACCCAGTAATCAAACGAGGGGAGATTATTGATCAATTCAAAAGCCGTTTTTTGAGAGTTCGCAAAATCACCCTGTTGATGCTGAATGAGTGCAATTTGATATAGTGCTTCGGCTGCTGCTACCGTTTTTGTTTGTTCGCTAACTGCTTTAAAGTTTTCTAATGCTGCCGATTGGTTATTTTTCAGCAGGTAGGCCTTGCCCGTAAACAGGCCAGCTCTCATTTTATCTTCTTCCGACGATTTCTCGAACGCTTTCACCAAGTCGGCATATTTAAGCGTTTCATCAGGCATCTTCAAATTAGCGTAAGATTCCATTAGGTTGTTTACAGCGAAACCGTAATTGGCCTTATATTCTGAAGTAAGTTCCAGTTTTTTCAAGTGCACGATGGCTTCGTTGTATTTTTTCTGAGCCAGGTAAATTTTAGAAATGCTGATCAAGGCTTTTTCTGTAAAATCGCTCGTCCAATCGTTCAAAATGAATTCGTAATCGCGGATAGCATCATCGGTTTTTCCGGTCTTTACTAAACTTTCTGCCCGAATGTATGAGGCTTGCTTTGCATGAATAGCCTTGGGAAATTTATCAAAATAGGCATAAACGGCATCTACGGTTCCACTGTAATCGCCGTTTAGGAAACGCTTGTTTGCAGCTTCAAAAGTTAAATTGTCTTGCTCCGCCTGACTCAAATTGCCAATGTTAGTAGAATTGGCATAATTCAAAAACCCCTCTGCATCTGTACGATCCATGTAAATGTTTTTGATCGATTCTAAGGCTTGTTGTGCCTCATCGGTTACCGCATATTCTGCAACCACTTTCTTAAAGGTTTCTAACGCTAGGTCGTCGTTGTTTTGATTGTATTGAACAAGTCCGATGGTTACAAGTGCTCTGGGCACATAGCTGCTTCTTGGGTATTTTTCAATGAGTAAGCTTAAATCGGCTTTGGAACGTTCAAATTCTCCTTTTACGAAATAAGTGTAAGCAATTTCAAATCCAGCATCGTCGGCGTAATTGGAGTTAGGGAATTGTGCTAATAGTGTTTGATGGGTCGCGATTTTGGCATCATTCTGTCCCTGAAGACCTTGAATCATCCCCCGTTGAAACAATGCATAGTCTTGGCTAGATGAACCTTCATTTTGAACACGGGTATAGTTAGCCATTGCTCCCTCGTAGTTTTTAGACACAAAATAAGCATCGGCCAAACGTAGGGTGGCATCCGTCCGGGTATTGTTATCGATGTCTTTACCTTTCAAAAATTGTTCGAAATGTAAAGAAGCCTTGTAATAGTTCTCGTCTTCAAAATAGGCATAACCCAAACCGTAATTGGCGTAATTAAACAGGTTTGTTTTTCGTGCAATCGGCATGGCCAAGAAACTTTGGAACTTCTCAATCGCTTCACCGTATTTACGAACTTCATACATGGCCTCAGCCATCCAATACGTCGATAAGGCAGCAATTTCTTCGTCGATAGCAGATTTATTGGAACGCATAAATGCCGAAATGGCATTTTGGAAGGCTCTTTCATTGTAAAATTCCAAGCCTCGGAAATAGGTTACTTTTTGGTAGACTTCCAGTGCTTCTTTGGATTTATTTGGAATGCTTTCCAAAATATCGATCGCATCTTTGTAGTTCTTGGTGGTTAGTAAAATTTCACCTAAAAGGACTTTTGCTTCATCCAAGCGTTTGGAATAGCTGTAATTGCTGATAAATTCTTGTGTAGCATCAAGAGCAACCTGATGAAATGCCAGTTCATAAGAAAGCTTGGCATAATTAAAAGCAGCTTCTTCTTGAATATCCTTATCGTAATTTAATTTAGAAGCTCTGAACAAAGCATTTCGAGCACTTTGTTTATTGTCGATTTGCAGAAAGGCTTGTCCGAGCGCCATCATGCCACTTTGGTAAAACTCATCGGTGGTATTCAGTGTTTCTAGCTCTTCAATTGCTTTTTCGTAATTTTTTAGTTGTAAGGCTGCGTATCCAATTTGGTAGCTATCTTGATTGTTTTGCGTTTTTCGCTGATCTTTTTCCTGAAACTTCTGGTAGTAATTTATCGCGTGAGCATAATTTGAAATGGCAAAATAGGAGGCACCTATTATGCGAAGCATTTCTGTTTCGTACTTCGCTTCTATGCCCTGCAAACTCGGTATAGCGTATGTAATCACATCTTCGTATCGCTTATCTAAAAAATACAGCGCAGAAATGTAATATGGATAACTGGAAGCATAGGTTTTAGAGCCTTTTAACCGCTCAAATTCTTTTAAAGCAGTTTGATAATCTGCGTTTAGGTAGCTGATGTAGGCATAAAAATAAATGGCAGCTTCCTGATACTCGGATGATTCGTCTTTCAAAGTGCCAAAGAGCGGCTCCGCAGAGGTGTAATCTTTGGTCTCAAAAAGAGCGTAAGCTAATTTGAATCGGTAATCATTACTCGTTTTGGAGTCTAAAAATTGCGCATCTGTTTTCTTAAACCATTCGATAGCCTTTTGGTAATTTGCCAAGCTAAACTCATAACGTCCCAAATGGTAGTAGGCCATTCGACTATTGTTATTCACCGGATATAGCTCTACAAATTTCAGGAACAGGTTCGGTGTATCGTCATTTCCCAGCTCTAAGGCACATAGGGCCTGGTAATACAAGGCATTCTGTTTAAGTACACTTGCGTCCTGTTGTTGATTTGCATCAGCATCGAGATTTAGGCGACTTTTCTCAACTCTGTCGAAATGTGCAGCAGCAGCTACATAGCGTTGCTTTTGGAGTAAATCCAGCCCCTTTTGGTAGTCTTGATTTAGTTGGTACCAGGAATTTTCTTGTGCAAATGCGTGATAAGAACTAAGGAAAAGTAAACTAAGGATTATCCGTTGCAAGCTGAACATAGAATGAACATTGGGTGTGAGTACTAATTTAGTCCAATTTGATGGCTCTTCAGCGATCAATAAATCCACATCTGTGGATAACACAATTTTAAGGAAAAGATGCGTTGGGAAGAATCTTCAGTAGAAATAATTACTAACAATTTTGTGCCTAAGCCCGATGCCCGGCAAGCAAGTAAAGTACAGCCATACGTATGGCTACGCCGTTTTCAACCTGATCGAGGATGATGGATTGTTTGCTATCGGCAACATCGCTGGTAATTTCCACTCCTCGGTTAATGGGGCCGGGGTGCATAACCGTTATTTCTTTATCCAGATTATCCAGAATTTCTTTGTTTAAACCATAAAGCATGGTGTATTCACGCAAAGATGGGAAGTAACGGATATCTTGTCTTTCCAATTGGATGCGCAACATATTGGCCACATCGCACCAATTTAAGGCTTTTAGCAAGTCGTGCTCTACCTTTACGCCTAAAGTGCCAATGTATTTCGGTATGAGTGTAGTTGGTCCGCAAACCATCACTTCGGCGCCAAGTTTTTGTAAGCACAGAATATTGGATAGCGCTACTCTGGAGTGTAGAATATCGCCGATGATAGCCACTTTTTTGCCGCTTACATCTCCGTATTTTTCACGAATGGAAAAGGCATCTAGTAAAGCTTGGGTAGGGTGTTCATGTGCACCGTCGCCTGCATTTACGATTTGGGCATCAACGTGTTTGCTCAAAAAAAGACCAGCTCCGGCATGCGGATGGCGCATAACGACCATGTCGACCTTCATCGCTAAAATATTATTTACCGTATCGATGAGCGTTTCTCCTTTACTTACCGACGAGGATGACGCAGCAAAGCTGATGGTATCTGCCGAAAGGCGTTTTTCAGCCAATTCAAACGAAAGCTTAGTTCGGGTTGAGTTTTCAAAGAAGATATTGGCAATGGTGATATCGCGTAGGGATGGTACTTTTTTGATTGGACGGTTAAGTACGTCTTTAAAATTATCAGCAGTTTCAAAAATCAGTTGAATATCTTCTGGGGTCAGGTCTTTGATGCCGAGGAGATGTTTAGTGCTGAGCTTTGGATGCTGATCTGCCATGTTATTTTTCGGATAAAAGGATAATTTGATCTTTTTTATCAGTTTCTTCCCAACTCACCAGTACTTTTTGTGAGTCAACGGAATCGACCTGAATGCCAATATAATCTGGTTCAATGGGTAGCTGTCGAGAGAAACGACGATCTACCAGCACCAATAATTCTACTTTTCGAGGCCTACCAAAGGCCAAAAGGGCATCTAAAGCGGCTCTAATGGTTCTTCCGGTCCAGAGTACATCATCTACTAGCACCACATTTTTATTCTCGATGATGAAGTTGATATCTGTTGCGCTGGCTTGTGGCAGATCTTTATTGGTTCGGATGTCGTCTCTAAAAAAAGTAATATCCAGATTGCCTTGCAAAATGTTTGCTTTTGGTTGCAAACGTCTCAGTTCGTCGCCAATGCGTTTGGCTAAATAAGCTCCGCGGGGTTGAATACCGATGATGGCAGATTCTGAAAAATCGTTATGATTTTCAATTAATTGATGGCAAAGACGCTGAATGGTTATTTGGAATTTCTGACCGTCGAGCAACGTGAGTTTTTGCATCTTGCTTTAGATTGGGATAAAAATAGAAAATTTTTTTCAAACACGTCTATTTCAGCTTATTCATCTCCCTCTATATTCATAAAAAAGCCTTCCCGGTTTCGGGAAGGCTTTTACAATCAGCTTAAAGCTAAATTATTCAGCATCTTCAGATTTTGAAGCTTTTTTGGTTTTTGCAGCTTTTGTTTCTGCTCCTTCCATGCTGGCTTTCAATTGTGATAAAACATCCAAATCGCCTAAAGTAGATTTCTCTACAGAGTCTTTTACTTTTTTAACGGCGCTTTGAGCAGCTTTAGCATCTTTTTTCTTCTGATTTAACTCTTCTTTACGCTCTTCTGCTTTTTCTTCTTCCCAGATACGGGCATGAGAAACTACAATGCGTTTAGAATCTTTGTTAAACTCGATGATTTTGAAATCTGCAGTTTCGTCAGCTTTAACCGCACCGCCTTCTTGTTTTGCCATGTGTTTAGTAGGGCAGAAGCCTTCTACTCCATAAGGTAAAGCAATAATGGCGCCTTTGTCAGTTACTTTCAATACCGTTCCTTGATGAACTGAATCTAAAGTAAATACAGTCTCGAAAGTTTCCCAAGGGTTTTCTTCCAGTTGTTTGTGACCTAAGCTTAATTTGCGGTTTTCTTCGTCTAATTCTAAAACAACAACCTCTAAAGTTTCACCAACTTTGGTGAATTCGTTAGGGTGGTTAACTTTTTTAGACCAAGATAAGTCTGAAATGTGGATCAAGCCATCGATACCTTCTTCAAGCTCAACAAACACACCGAAGTTAGTCATGTTCTTAACTACTGCAGTTTGTTTGCTGCCCACAGGGTAGCGCTTAGCTAAATCTTTCCAAGGATCTGGCGTTAATTGCTTAATACCTAAGCTCATTTTACGCTCATCGCGATCTAAGGTCAATACTTGAGCCTCAATTACATCCCCCACTTTCAAGAATTCTTGAGGGTTACGTAAGTTTTGAGACCAAGACATTTCTGATACGTGGATCAATCCTTCTACACCAGGTACAATTTCTAAGAATGCACCGTAATCAGCTACGGTAACAATCTTGCCTTTTACTTTAGAGCCTACAGCTAAGTCGGCGTCTAAAGCTTCCCAAGGATGAGAAGTTAATTGTTTTAAACCTAAAGCGATACGTTTTTTATCGTCATCGAAATCTAAAACAACCACATTGATTTTTTGGTCTAAGGCCAATACTTCACGTGGATGCTCGATACGACCCCAAGAGATATCGGTAATGTGTAATAAACCGTCAACACCACCTAAATCAATGAATACACCGAAATCAGTAATGTTTTTAACAGTTCCTTCCAATACCTGACCTTTCTCAAGTTTGGAAACGATCTCTACTTTTTGGCTTTCTAAATCGTCTTCGATCAACACTTTGTGCGAAACGACTACGTTTTTGAATTCGTGGTTGATTTTAACCACTTTGAATTCCATGGTCTTGCCAACATAAATGTCGTAGTCACGGATTGGCTTAATGTCAATCTGAGAACCTGGCAAGAAGGCTTCAACGCCCATAATATCAACGATCAAACCACCTTTGGTACGGCTTTTCACGTAACCATTGATGATTTCGTCTTTTTCTAAGGCTTCATTAATCAATTCCCAAGATTTTTGGGTTTTAGCACGTTTGCGAGATAATACCAACTGTCCGTTAGCATCTTCTTGCGACTCTACAAACACCTCCACGGTATCACCGATTTTTAAATCAGGTAAATCGCGGAATTCAGAAAGTGATACCAATCCATCCGATTTAAAACCGATGTTCAATACCACATCTTTGTTGTTGATAGAAACCACAATACCGGAGATAATTTCTCCTTTAGTGATTGAATTGAATGTTCCGGCATACATTGCTTCCAGCTTTTCGCGTTCAGCTTGGCTGTAATTTCCAAAACCTTTGTCGTCCGCATCCCAGTCAAAATCGCCGGAAGGGGTAACCATCGTGGTAGATTTGATCTCCTCGATAGACAAAGAATCTGCTTCAGATTCAATGATTTCTGTTTCTTTCACCTCAACGGTGTCTGTTCCGAGTTCAGCTTCTTTAGCTTTTAACTCTTTTTCTGCTTGTTGTTTTTTAGCCATTAAATAATTTTTCTCCTTTTCCCGATTTTCAATCGGGACTGCAAAGGTAGGTAATTATCCTTCCAAACAAAAATAAAATTTGAGCTATTGTTGCTGATAATCAATAGCCTAGGAAATAGGCTGCGGAAAGGAAATTGTGTTACTTACTTAAGAAAGGCTTTACCTTGTCTAAGGCAAATTGCAATTGCTCTTCTGGAGTTAAATCGGTGTTATCCAGAACGATGGCGTCTTCGGCACGTGTAAGTGGACTTTCTTGGCGTGTGGTATCCGAATAATCGCGGTGAGCCAGGTTCTCAAAAACTTCTTCCAAGGTAATTTTTGCACCATTGGCAATCATTTCCTTGTAGCGTCGTTCGGCACGTACCTTCGGATCGGCAGTCATGAAGAACTTGAGCGTTGCATCCGGAAAAACGGTGGTTCCAATATCGCGTCCGTCCATCACAATATTCTTCGATGATCCCATGCGTTGTTGCTGTTTCACCATTTCTTCCCGTACCACTTTTAAAGCACTTACTGCACTCACTTGCTCAGAAACTTTCATTTCACGAATCTCATCCGATACTTCTTCATCATTTAGTGTGATGTGTGTTTGGTAATCTCTCGAATGAAAATTTAAATGGATTTGAGCCAAGGCTTTTTTTACTTCTTCAGGATGTTGGATGTCGACCTGATTTCGAATAAAGTAAAGCGTTACAGCTCGATACATGGCGCCGCTATCTACATAAACGAAATGAAGCTTTTTAGCTAAGGCTTTGGCTAAGGTGCTTTTTCCGCATGAAGAATAGCCATCAATGGCGATTACGATATTCGAATTCATTGGGGTACAAAGTTAACTTTTGACAGCAATAAGCCCAGCTAAATTTTAAATTAAACCTTAATTGAACCGATAGAAGGTGCTAATGGAGCCGTATTGATGCGCTTTTGCCGAGCTTTGTATCTCTGCGGTTTTGAAAACATAAGAAAGTTGCAGACTTATTCTGTTTTTAGCGTGTACCAAGCCAAATTCTTGACTCAATACCCAAGGTTTAGTTTTATAACTCACGGGGCCTTTATCTTGCCTAAACAGTCCTCCAGAGACAGTTGCATCGTGTAAAACCAGATCTAATTGAGGTTTGGCGAAAAAGAAAAATTCACTTTTGAACAATTTGTTGAAGCTGTTTTTAGTGCCAATTACACTGTGATAGCTTGCAGATTGGAACAGTTGGTTTATGCGTCCGCTACGAAGCATAAAACCGACCCCAAGTCCGGAAAAGGTAGTACCCAGGTTGGCATAACCATGCCATGCCAAATCTAATTTTTGGGAAGTTGATCGTTGGATCATTTTGGCATAAGATGCCCCTAAATTGATTCCAATTTCGTTGTTTAACTGGTATTCCCAGCCTTTTGGTGTGTAGAGTCCAGTAAGTTGGTGTACAAACTCTTGAGCTTGTTTACCCAATGCCGCTGGTCCAATGGTTCCAATTTGAAAACTTGCTTTGAACATGCGCTCATTTTCGGTAAACCAGTGTAGGCTGCCTCCGCCATACAAATAGGCGGTAATTGGCCGATCTACATAATTAATGGCAGGGATGTATCCTGATTGGGCATTGTACATTTTTTGGCCAATCTCTAGCTCAATGATTTTTTTAGCTAATCCGGATTTAATTTGTTTTGGCTCCGCTACCTTTCGGTAAGTAATAAATAATCCGTTGGTATAATACCGATCTTGACCATTTGCCAAGTACGAATCGTTGTCACTTTTAAATCCGAATTCTTTGTTAAACTCTTGTGCATGGAGTTTGTTGGAAATAAAGATAATAGCCAAAATGGCGAATTTGAGCTGTTTCAATTGCATGATTTGGTGTAATAACCGACGGTTATTTAGTGTTAAAAAACTTAAATATAGCAATTAAAGCAAAAAGGCCACCGGTTTCTACCGATGGCCTAGTCTTTCTGAATTAGTTAACCAAATTTGGTTTTGCTGTTTCCTTGATGACTAAATCGAGCGGATTTTTGACCTTATCCTTAATTAAAGCCAAGTCAATAACTTCTTTCATTTCTTTCACATAGTGGAATTTCAGGTCTTTGATGTAATCTTCCTTAATTTCCAGAATGTCTTTTTCATTGGATTTGCAAAGGATAACTTCTTTGATATTAGCCCGTTTAGCGGCCAATATTTTTTCTTTAATTCCACCAACCGGCAATACTTTTCCTCTCAAGGTAATTTCTCCAGTCATGGCTAAATGCGGTTTCACCTTGCGTTGGGTAAATGCCGATGTTAAGGCAGTAAGCATGGTGATACCTGCAGATGGTCCATCTTTTGGTGTAGCACCTGCGGGTACGTGGATATGCACATCCCAATGCTCAAACAGGCGATGATCTATAGCGAACTTGATTGCATTTGCTCGCAGGTAAGCCATGGCAATAGCGGCTGATTCCTTCATGACTTCGCCCAAATTTCCGGTCAAAGTCAATTTGCCTTTGCCTGGGCTTAGGCTTGCTTCAATGAATAAAATATCACCACCAACAGAAGTCCAGGCTAAACCTGTAACAACGCCAGCTACTTCATTGCCTTCGTAAAGGTCTTTATCAAAAATAGGAGCACCCAAAATGGTTTCCACATCGGTTTTACTAATGCTCGGATCGTATTTTTCATCCATCGCAATTTTAGTAGCCACTCCTCTTACCAAAGAACCGATCTTTTTCTCTAAACCTCTAACACCTGATTCCCGAGTATATTCATCAATTACTTTCTCAATTACCGAAGCACGCAGATTGATATCTTTTGCTTGGATGCCATGCTGTTCTCTCTGCTTAGGCAGTAAGTGTCGCTTGGTAATTTCAATCTTTTCTTCAATGGTATAGCCATTTACCTCGATAATCTCCATACGGTCGAGCAAAGCTGGATGAATGGAACTTAAGGTATTCGCTGTGGCGATAAACATGACGTTCGACAAATCGTAATCTACCTCTACGTAATGATCGTAGAACGAATTGTTTTGCTCCGGGTCTAATACTTCAAGCAGGGCAGAAGCTGGGTCGCCTCTAAAATCGTTACCAACTTTGTCGATCTCGTCTAAAATAAAAACCGGATTAGAGGCCCCTGCCTTTTTCAAAGATTGAATAATGCGGCCCGGCATGGCACCTATATAGGTTTTACGGTGCCCACGAATTTCGGCCTCATCGCGAATGCCTCCCAAAGCCATGCGCACATATTTTCTGCCCAAAGATTTGGCAATAGATTTACCAAGAGAGGTTTTACCCACCCCCGGAGGCCCAACCAGGCAAAGAATAGGCGCTTTCATGTTGTGCTTCAATTTGAGCACGGCTAAGTATTCGATAATTCGTTTTTTAACCTTATCGAGTCCATAATGATCTTTATCTAGGATTTTTTGAGCTCGTTTTAAATCGAAATTGTCTTTTGTAAAATCATTCCAGGGCAGATCGAGCAATAGTTCCAAGTAATTGATTTGAACCGAATAATCGGCAGCAGCCGGATTCATTCGACCCATTTTGTCCAATTCTTTCTGAAAATGATCAGCCACTTCTTTGCTCCATTTTTTCTTTTTGGCACGCTCCCTCAAATTTTCCATTTCCAAATCGGGCGTATTGCCACCCAGCTCTTCCTGAATGGTTTTAAGCTGTTGATTGAGGAAATATTCTCGCTGTTGCTTATCCAAGTCGATGCGCACCTTTGATTGAATCTGATTGCGCAATTCGAGCATTTGTAACTCTTGGGTGAGGTGTTCCATCACCAGCTTAGCCCGATCTCTCAAATTGGCCACTTCCAACATTTGTTGCTTAATGGCCACATCTGCATTCATATTTGACGATATGAAGTTGATCAGGAAAGACGGACTCTCAATATTTTTTATCGCGATAGCTGCTTCGCTCGGAATGTTGGGTGCCAACTGAATAATCTGCAAGGCCATATCTTTGATATTGGCCATAATGGCTTTAAATTCGGCATCAACACGTGGTTTTATTTCCTCGAATTTTTCGATGGAAGCTTTGATGTAGGGTTCATTCTGAACTTCTTCCTTGAGTTTAAATCGTTGTTTACCCTGAATAATCACGGTAGTATTACCGTCGGGCATTTGCAACATTTTGATAATTAGCGCAACAGTTCCGATAGTGTTCAATTGCTCGAAACTCGGATCCTCAATCGCCACATCTCGTTGAGAAACAACTCCAATCACTCGATCTCCTTTGTAAGCATCCTTAACCAATTTGATGGATTTGTCTCTCCCAATGGTAATTGGAATTACAACACCGGGGAACAATACGGTATTCCGTAATGGTAGAATTGACAAGACCTCAGGAGTTTCCTCATTGTTCATTTCCTCTTCATCTTCCTGCGACATCAGCGGGAAGAATTCCGTGTCTTCGTTGATTAGCGGTAAAACCTGATTAAAATCGTATGGATTGTTGTTGCTCATTTTTTTTGTAGTAGCGTCAATATGACAGTAAAATTTGACTTTCGGAAATTATCCGAAGGAATTAATACGTTTGCAAGCCTTGTGCCAATTTGTAAAACCCGTTGTTTAGGGGTATTGATGATTTACATTTTGTCGTTTTGTCTGTAAAAAAGGCAGCAATTTTAAATTGCTTGAAACAAAATGTGTCCAAATCTGCTTTATTTCATATGCGCCATCGGTAAATCGGTATAATTGCATCAAATTGATATTAAAACTATATTAGAGGCCAACAAATACTTATTTTTATAAAAATTTTCTGGAGAGGCTTGTTTATACACTCTCTGTCGTTATGAAGTTGTTCAAAAGCTTTTTAGTTATTTTTTTGTTTGCTGGCACTGCTGCTATGGCTCAGTCGTCATCTAGCTCTTATCAGGCTTTAGGACAGAAAGCGCTTTTGGACGGCGATTTCAAATTGGCAGTTGTTCAATTGGAAAAGGCTTTGGCCGAAGATTCCACCAATGTGAATGCCTTGTACATGTTGGGATATTCGTATTACCATGCTGAGAATTACAAAAGTTCGGTAGCTGCATTTACCAAAGTAATTAGCCTCAGACCCACAGAAACCAGTGCTTATTATTACCGTGCCAAGGCAAGAGGGTTTATGGCAAATTACACGCCCAATATTGCCAATTCAGAGCGTGAAAAGTTATTGCTTGCCTGCATTCGCGATTTTACCAAAGCAATATCGCTTAATGGTGAAGATGTTAAATTTTACCAAAATCGTGCGGTTGCCTATCATGATTATGGTGTATTGAAAGCCCAGAAAATACCAAGGCTGTACGATAAAACCCGAGCATTGGAATCCCTAAAAGCTTCTATAGCTGATTACCAAAAGGTATTGGAATTAAGTCCTGGAAGAAAAGATATTCAAACTCAGCTCGAAGAAGCAAAATCACATTTACAGAATGTGAATAATCAGTAGTTACTGTTTAAATCTGCCCAATATCCAATAGTTATTGGTCCCTATAATCTTCACTTCTTGCCGTTTTACAATTTGATAGACTAAATCGGGACAATATTCCAAATAGTCGTCGGTGGTATATAAAAGGTTTTCCGAATGATTGGTAATTGTTATTCTTTTAATTTTTCCAGTATTGTCTTTCAAAATTTTCAGTTCACGGGTTTTAAGTTTCGGATCGCTTGCCGAGAAGACGAGTTCTCCATCCTCGACATGCTTTTTGTAAAGCCCTTTGAAAGCTGGTTTGTTAATGTCTGATGCCAGAAAAATGTTTAGTTCTTCCTCCCAATTGATCTGATTGCTCAGTTTGGTTTCTTGATTTTTATTGAGATGTACTTCTTTGCTAATCGTTGGTTTTTCTTTGCTTAATCGTTTGATTTCGGCCTTGAAAAAGCCGGCTATATCCGGATAGGCGAATTCTTTTTTTACGGATTTGTCTGGCGTTTGACAGGCAAAAAGAAAAATCACTAGGATGAGCAGGATTTTATTCATCTCAAGAAATTAAAACGCTACCGGTCATGGCTTCAGGAATAGCTAAATGCATCATTTTTAAAATCGTTGGCGCAATATCCCCGAGCTTACCATCTTGAATGTGTTTAAATTCCGGATCGATTAGAATGCAGGGTACCAAATTGGTGGTATGAGCTGTATTGGGGCTGCCATCTGGATTGATCATAAAATCGGCATTACCGTGATCTGCAAGAATAATAAAAGAATAACCATGTTTCAGGCCGCATTCTACAACTTTTTGAGTGCATGCGTCTACGGTTTCTACAGCCTTTACAACAGCTTCAAATACGCCAGTATGGCCAACCATATCCGGATTGGCAAAGTTGAGGCACACAAAATCGGGCCATTCTGAACTTAAAGCCTCGCAAGCGGCTTCGGCAATGCCTTGGGCACTCATCTCGGGCTGTAAATCGTACGTAGCTACTTTTGGGGAAGAAATTAATGCTCTTCGTTCATTTTTGAATTCTTGTTCCCTGCCGCCAGAGAAAAAGAAGGTTACATGGGGGTATTTTTCAGTTTCTGCAATGCGTAACTGATTTTTACCTTGATCAGCAAGAGCTTCTCCAAGCGTTTGACTCAAGTCCTCTTTTTCAAAAACCACTTCCACGTTTTTAAACGTTTCGTCATAGCTGGTAAATGTGATGTAGTGCAAATCTAAAGCCTCCATCTCGTACTCTGGAAAAGCTTTTTGGGTGAGCGCCTGTGTGATTTCTCTACCCCGGTCTGTGCGGTAATTGAAACAAATCACCACATCTCCGTTTTCAATCCGGGTAATGGCTTGCCCTTGTTCGTCAACTTTGACAATGGGCTGTATAAATTCATCGGTAATTCCTTCTTCGTACGATTCTTGGATAGCGGCAGCTACATCTGTACATTTCTTGCCCTCAGCATGTACAAGTAAATCGTAGGCTAATTTCACGCGTTCCCAGCGATTATCTCTATCCATAGCATAATAACGACCAATGGCAGATGCCAATTGCCCGCCGCTTTGTTTCAAATGAGCAGAAAGTTCTTCAACAAAGCCCAAACCTGATTTTGGATCGGTATCGCGACCATCTAAAAAAGCATGAATAAAAACCTGATCTACTTGATTGGCTTTCGCGGCATCGCACAATCCCATTAAATGCTTGATGTGGGCATGCACGCCACCATCGGAAACTAATCCGATCAAATGAACTTTTTTATTAGCCGATTTGGCATACGAAAAAGCTTTTTGCAGTACAGGATGATGATCGAGTTCTTTGTTTTGTACAGCCAGATTTATACGCCCCAATTCCTGATAAACAACCCTGCCAGCACCCAAATTCATGTGTCCAACTTCAGAATTACCCATTTGCCCTGCCGGCAGACCCACGGCTTCGCCGGATGCCTCCAGTTTGGAATTGGGATATTGGGATATTAATTGATCGTAAAATGGAGTTTTTGCTTGGTATATGGCATTGGTTTCGTCAGATTTTCCCAAACCCCAGCCATCCATAATGAGAAGTACCGTTTTCTTATTTTTCACATACAAATATACATCAGAATATACAAAAGCCTTAGAGGGGGATTATTTTGTACTTTTGAGGCATTAATTATGGATAAGGAATTAGCATTATTTATCTCCGAAGCCCTACGGGAGGATATTGGAAATGGTGATCATACGTCATTGGCTACCATTCCGGAAAATCAACAGGGAAAGGCACAATTACTCATCAAAGAGGATGGTGTTTTGGCAGGTGTTGAAGTAGCTCAGGCTGTTTTTAATCAGGTTGATGCCTCCTTAAAAGTGGAAGTTTTATTTGCAGATGGGTCTGTGGTGAAAGTTGGCGATTGTGCATTGAAAGTGAGTGGATCAGCAAGGAGTATTTTGATGGCCGAGCGTTTGGTGCTGAACGTAATGCAACGTATGAGCGGCATCGCAACACAAACGAATCGAATTGTACAATTGCTTGAGGGAACCGGCACAAAGGTGTTAGATACCCGAAAAACTACCCCTGGAATGCGTTTTTTGGAAAAAACGGCTGTGAAAATTGGGGGTGGTGTAAACCATCGTTTTGGTTTGTACGATATGATTTTGATCAAAGATAATCATGTGGATTATGCGGGTGGCATTGCGCAAGCCATAGTAGCAGCTAGAGCGTATTTGACGAAAAAGCAGCTTAACATTCCTATTGAAATTGAAGTACGGAACTTATCGGAATTGGCACAGGTTATAGAAACCGGTCAGGTAGATCGTATTTTGCTCGATAATTTTGATTTTGAAACACTGAAAAAGGCAGTTGCTTTAGTTGGCGGTAGGTATATTACAGAAGCATCGGGTGGTATAACTGAAACTAATGTACGTCAGTATGCTGAATGTGGCGTTGATTACGTTTCTATGGGTGCATTAACCCATTCTGTTAAAAGCTTAGACATGAGTTTAAAGGCTTTTAAGTGATTGAATTGAGATTTACTTCGCTCGTTACTAACTGATTTTTTTTATTATTGCAGGCGCATGATTTCGATTTATTCCATATCGGCTTTAATTCTCGCTTATCTTTTCGGCTCTATTCCTACGGCTGTTTGGCTAGGCCAAGGCTTTTATGGTATCGACGTTCGTGAATACGGTAGTGGTAACGCCGGGGCAACCAATACTTTTAGGGTTTTGGGGAAGAAGGCGGGTGTTATCGTCATGGTAATCGATATTTTTAAAGGCTGGACTGCTACCAATTTGGCTGCTTTCATTGGTCTTTCCGTTACCGGGCCCCAGCATTCTACTCAATACGTGAATTATCAGCTAGCCTTGGGCATTACTGCGGTTATGGGGCATTTATTTCCAATTTTTGCCGGTTTTAGAGGAGGAAAAGGGATTGCTACTTTGTTCGGGATGATACTTGCGGTGCATTTTGAAGCCGCAATGATCTGTGTGCTCGTGTTTTTAGTGGTTTTACTCATTTCAAACTACGTTTCATTGAGTTCTATCTCTGCTGGCTTTGCTTTTCCATTAAGTATTGTTTTCGTTTTTCAATCGCCCATTCGTTCCATTTTATTGTACGGGATGTGTATTTGTATCCTGATTTTGGTAACTCACCAAAAAAATATCGAGCGCTTACTTCGCGGAAGCGAATCCAAGGTAAATTTGTTTAAGAAGAAAACCCTTCAATAAACTCATACGTTATCTAGTTTAATCTTGTTCACATGAAAATCAATGTCCTTGTTTTTGTATTGTTTGTTGGTTTGATCTTGTCTTGTGCTAAGGTGCCCATTACTGGCCGTCGGCAGTTGAGTTTGGTTAGCGATGAAACCTTGAATAAGGAATCGATTGTTGCTTACCAGGACTTTTTAAAATCGCCAAAAACGAAAGTTATCGCTGGTACTGCGGAAGCAGATTGGGTGAAGAAGGTAGGACAACGAGTTGCCGCCGCAATTGATCAATACCTTAAAGCTAATGGCTATGGTAATCAATACAATTACCAATGGGAATTCAATTTAGTGGATAGTAAAGAGATTAACGCCTGGTGTATGCCCGGTGGAAAAGTAGCGGTTTACACGGGTATTTTGCCGGTTACAAAAACCGAAGAGGGTTTAGCAACTGTGATGGGTCATGAAATTTCACACGCCATTGCCCGTCATTCTGCAGAACGTTATTCTCAAACTCTGGCTGCGCAAGCAGGTGGAGGCCTGCTGGGTGCGGTTACCGGAAATGCATCTGAAAATACACAAGCTGTACTTGGTAAGCTGTATGGTATTGGCGGACAGTTGGCTCTGCTGAAGTATTCACGTAATCAGGAGTCGGAAGCAGATCGTTTAGGCTTAATTTTTATGGCAATGGCAGGCTACAATCCCGAAAAAGCAGTTGATTTTTGGCAGCGCATGTCAGCTTCTAAAAATGGGGAGGGAGCTCCACCAGAGTTCTTGAGTACACACCCTAGTGATGCTACGCGGATTGAGGAAATCAAAAAATCACTTCCCGAAGCACTGAAATTCTACAAGTCTAGGTAGTTTTATGCTGTAGCAATTGCTCAATAGCCTTAGCTTTTAGCAAGCACTCTTCGTACTCTTGTTCCGGATCAGCCTGGTAGGTGATAGCGCTTCCCACTTGATAAGATAGGTATTTTCGTGCTGCATTGTAGAGTATGGTCCGTATTACTACATTGAAATCAAAATCTCCATTTGCATTGATATAGCCCACAGAGCCCGAATAAACGCCTCTTTTGCTCCGTTCGTATTCCTCAATAAGTTGCATTGCACTAATTTTAGGTGCTCCAGTCATGGAGCCCATTGGGAAGGTGCTTTTTAAAATTTCTGAGAGTTTCTTTTCCGGATCAATTTCACAACTAACCGTTGAAATTAGTTGGTGCACTTGCTGAAAACTGTACACCCCAAATAGTTCATCTACTTGTACGGTTCCTGGCAGGGCACAGCGGCTCAAATCATTGCGCACCAAATCAACGATCATCACATTTTCTGAGCGTTCTTTCTCGTTTTCTTTAAGATTGAGTTTGATCTGTTCATCTTCTTTTTGATCTGCACTTCTGCGGGCCGTTCCTTTTATGGGCTGAGAAATCAACTTTGTTCCGCGGCGGCAAAGGAAGCGCTCTGGTGTAGCTGAAATGATGTACTGCTGATCAATTTTAAGGAAATTGGCGAAAGGAGTGGGGGAGATTCGATTTAATTCCAAGAATGCGCCTAAAGGGTTTAATTCAGCTTGTTCTGCATAAAATTCCTGGCAAAAATTCACTTCGTAAATATCCCCACGTTTAATGTGTTCCTGTAATCCTTTTACACTTTGCAGGTATTCATCCTTGTTGAATTTTGCCTTGATGATTCCTTTAAATCCAGTCGGTTGTTCACTGAGTTGTACAGCGTTTATTGTATTCCAAACAAGTTCAGGATCGGTTGCCTGGATCTCTACAAAGTTAGCGCTGAAAAAGAACAGGTATTTCGGTTTGAAAAAGTAGAGTATCGGGGAAACTAAACCATCATCATTGTTGGAGTGAAGTGATTCAATTTCGTTCTTCAGGTCGTAGGAAATGAAGCCGGGAATCAGAGTTTGTTGATCCTCAATAAAGTCGTCTAAAGCAGACAATGCACTGCCTTGGCTAATGTTTAAGCTATGGATGGAATCAACTGCCAGCATGGCGTCGAAAGCGTGGTATTGGTCAGGATAAGTATTGGAATCTAGGTAGCAGAATGTATTGAAGCTTTCAGCCCATTGGAGCGCCTTTAGCTTGAATTTTCTAAGATTTTTTAATTCAAATTTTTGTTTATTTAGCATGTTATAAGATATTGTATATCAAAATCTTATCATTACATAACTAAAGTTTGTTCTCTATCCGGACCTACTGATAAATACCTAACGGGAACGCCCAAATGTTTCTCTAAATAGTTGATGTAATCTTGCAGTTTAGCAGGTACTTCTTCCGGTTTACGGATGCCGGTTAAATCTTCGTTCCAGCCGGGAATAGCCTCGTAAACAGGTTCGGGTCTAATGGCATTAATGTCGTAAGGCATGTAGTCAATTTGTTCCCCGTTGTACATGTAATGCGTGCAGGCGTAGATCGTTTCGAATCCACTCAATACATCGGCTTTGGTCATTACCATTTCGGTTACGCCGTTTAGCATGATGGCATATTTGAGTGCTGGTAGGTCAATCCATCCACAACGACGTGGACGTCCTGTGGTTGCACCAAACTCGTGTCCTAAGGCCCTTAAATTCTCTCCAACCTCGTTATCTAATTCGGTAGGGAATGGTCCGCCGCCAACCCGGGTGCAATAGGCTTTAAAAATACCGATGACTTTGCCGATATTTTTTGGAGCAATACCTAAACCGGTACAAGCTCCGGCAGTGGTGGTGTTTGATGAAGTTACAAAGGGATAGGATCCAAAATCTACATCGAGCATGGTGCCCTGGGCGCCTTCGGCCAATACTTTTTTGCCCTTTGCCAAATACTGGTTTACGTAATGCTCACCATCTACCAGCGGTACATTTCTCAAGTAGTCAATTGCCTCGAAAAATGCAGATTCTTTCTCCGTAAAATCAGGTATTTCACCGTAGTGGGCCAATATGGAAAGGTGTTTGTTAACCAGTTTCTCGTAGCGCTCTTTAAAATCTTTTAATTGAATATCACCGATTCTTAAACCGTTACGACCGGTTTTGTCCATGTAGGTCGGACCGATACCTTTCAGCGTAGAGCCAATCTTACCAACCCCCATTTTGCTCTCAGAGGCTGCATCTAGCAATTGATGGGTAGGTAAAATTAAGTGTGCCCTGCGGGCGATAACCAATTTTTGATCGGCAACCGGATCAAAACCTCTGGCTTTAAGTCCTTCAAGCTCTCTTTTTAAGATAATTGGATCAATTACCACACCATTACCAATCAAATTCATGGTTTTCGGATTGAATATCCCGGAAGGAATAGTATTCAAAACGAACTTTTGATTGTTGAATTCGAGTGTGTGACCGGCATTGGGTCCACCCTGAAATCGGGCTATGAGATCGTAATCCGGACTTAATACATCTACAATTTTACCTTTTCCTTCATCGCCCCACTGGAGGCCTAATAATACGTCTACAGCCATTAAGAGTTTAGTATTTGTGCTTTAATTTTTTGTGTAAGAATCGCAATGACCGGCTTTTAAGCGACTGCAATTGCCATATAGGTTTAACGAATGGTGTTTAATATCAAATTTGAGCAAATCGCCCATCATGCTCTGAATTTGCTGGATCCTAGGATCGCAAAATTCAACCACTTTACCACAATCGATGCAGATGATATGATCGTGTTGCTTGTAACCGTATGATTTTTCGAACTGCGCCATGTTTTTGCCAAACTGGTGTTTGGTTACTAAATCACAAGAAACCAATAATTCGAGTGTATTGTAAACGGTTGCCCGACTAACGCGGTATTTTTTGTTTTTCATGTGGATATAGAGTGATTCCACATCAAAATGATCGTTTCTGGAATAAATTTCTTCTAAAATGGCAAAACGTTCGGGTGTTTTCCGCAGACTTTTATTTTCGAGGTAGGCCTCAAAAATTTTCTTTACCATTTCGTGCGTGTCGGCTGTAGACATAATGTATCAGATCTGCTCAAATTTATCTAAAAATTACAGATGCTCAAATTAAATTCAGGAGGCTTTTTCCACCGGAGTATCGGTATCAAAACGGCGTACATCTGTAATGCCTTTCACTTGTTTAATTTTATTGATTAGGTTATCTAAATGCACTGTATCGTTTACATAAACCATAATTGTGCCTTCAAAAATCCCATCGTGACTATCAACGGTGATAGAACGCATATTTACCTTAAAATCGGTAGAAATTACACCGGTTAAATTATTGATCAATCCAACCTGATCGATACCAATAATTTTAAGCCCCGTTAAGAAAGCCAATTGTTTTTGTGAGTTCCATTTGGCCTTCACAATTCGGTACCCAAAATTAGACATGAGTTTGGTTGCATTTGGGCAATTGGTACGGTGGATTTTGATACCATCACCAACCGTTACAAAGCCGAACACATCGTCTCCAGGAATTGGATTACAACAGTTAGACAATTTGTAATCTATTTTCTGTAAGTCTTCTCCAATCAGCAAGGTATCTATCTCATCTGCTCTAAGTCTTTTGATGAAATCTGTCGGCTCAGTTCGCTCATATACTTTATTTTCGGACGTCTTTTCGGCATTGAGGTATTCTTTCAGATCGCCGATATCAATCATTCCTTTGGCTACCTGATACAGAAAATCTTGAGATGCATGCAACCTGAAATAGGTAGTTAATTTATTCAAGTTCTCATTGGTGAACGGTATTTTGAGCGATTTAAGCTTTCTTTCGAGGATTTCTTTACCCTCTTCTGCTATTTTTTTCTTTTCCTCTTTGAGCGAAGACTTGATCTTCGATTTCGCCTTTGCGGTAATTACAAAACTGAGCCAGTCTTCTTTGGGCGCCTGCTTACTGGAGGTAATGATTTCTACCTGATCGCCATTTTGAAGTTTGTAAGAAAGGGGAACTAATTTGTGATTTACTTTGGCCCCAATACAGCTGGCTCCTAAATCGGAGTGAATATCAAAGGCAAAATCTAGAGCGGTAGCACCCAGGGGTAATTGTCGAAGTGCTCCTTTAGGTGTAAAAATGAAAATCTCGTCAGAAAACAAGTTCATTTTGAAATCGTCAATAAAATCCAGGGCATTTGATTCTGGATTTTTGAGCATTTCCCTAACTTTTTGCAACCAAGATTCTAAACCACTGTTGTTATTATCCGTCGGTTGCCCTTCCTTGTATTTCCAATGTGCCGCAAAGCCTTTTTCGGCAATTTCGTTCATTCTTTCCGTTCTAATCTGCACTTCCACCCATTGCCCTTTTGGGCCCATCACGGTAGTATGTAAGGATTCGTAGCCGTTAAATTTGGGCATCGAAATCCAGTCACGCAAGCGATCTGGATTCGGTTTGTAAAAATCTGTCACAATGGAATAGGCTTTCCAGCAATCTGCTTTCTCATTATCCATGTTGCTGTCTAGAATTACCCGGATGGCGAAAAGATCGTACACCTCTTCAAATGGGATATTCTTTTTCCGCATTTTATTCCAAATGGAATGAATAGACTTAGAGCGGCCATAAACTTCAGCCTTTAAACCCTGTTCATTCAATATTTTCTTTATCGGATCAATGAATTTTTTGATGTACAGCTCCCGTTCAGCCTTTTTCTCGTTGAGTTTTTTGGCAATGTACTTGTAGGTAGCCGGTTCGGTATATTTCATCGCCAAGTCTTCCAGCTCTGATTTCATGGCGTATAGGCCAAGTCGATGAGCCAAAGGGGCGTAGAGGTATATGGTTTCTGAAGAAATTTTGAGCTGCTTTTCGCGTGGCATGTGGTCCATAGTTCGCATATTGTGCAAACGATCAGCCAGCTTGATTAAAATCACCCGTACATCATCGGCGAGGGTGAGCAGCATTTTACGGAAATTTTCTGCCTGTAATGAACTGTTTGTATAGTCAAATACACCTGAAATCTTGGTAAGTCCATCAATAATTTTCGCTACTTTCTTGCCAAACTCCAGTTCAACATCTTCCAAAGTCATGTCGGTATCTTCCACCACATCGTGCAAAAGGGCGCAAACAATTGACGTAGTGCCTAGGCCAATCTCCTCGGCAGCAATTTGAGCTACCGCGATAGGATGGTAAATGTAGGGTTCACCCGATTTTCGACGCATATCCTGATGGCTTTCTAAGGCCATATCAAAGGCTTTGCGAATCATCCGCTTATCGCCCTTTTGTAAACTCGACTTACAGGCTTTCAATAAAGCACGATAACGCTTCAGGATCTCCTTTTTTTCTGCTTCTAAATCAATGACTAATTCCTTCATAACCCGTACAATAGCTTTTTAATAAAAGCGTTTGAACATTATAATTTGGTTTTTTTGCGTAAATTAGAGATAGTTACAATTTTTAGAATTTGCCGTAACTTTGTAAAGCTAAATTTATGAAATTTTTCGGGTTTTTGTGCTTCTTTTCCATTTCGCTTTCGCTGATTGTTCAGGGACAGGAAAAGTACGACCCAAACATAAAAGGCGCAAAAGACACGATTCGTGTGGCTTTAACCCGGGTTGACGATCAATTGATTCCGTGGGCTTCTTTGCCTGAAGTGGTGATTACAGATACCCGCATTTTCAAAAGTCCGGAGCAAATAGCTGCATACAACAGGTTGAAATACAATGTGTATAAGGTGTTACCCTATGCCGTATATGCCCGTTCGCGTTATGCTCAGCTCCAGAAAGATTTAGCCACCGCAAAAAATAAAAAAGAGGAGCGGATGCTGGCCAAAGCCTTTGAAAAAGAGGTGAAGGACATGTTTAATCGGGAAATTAAACAGTTAACCATCACCCAAGGTGGTATATTGATCAAGCTGATTGACCGTGAGTTGGGAACCAGCAGTTACGATATTTTAAAAGAAATGAAGGGTGGTTTTACGGCCTTTTTGTACCAATCTGTAGCTAGAGTTTTTGGTAATAACCTGAAGAACAAATACGATAGTCAGGAAGACCGTGATATTGAAGCCATCATTCAATCGAGTCCTTATTACCGCTATTATGCGTTATAGCAGCTAAATCTTTTTCGTAGTTTTGCCTCACAAAGCTGCGATTTTCTCATGAAACTAGACTTACTTGTATTTGCTGTTCATCCGGATGATGCCGAATTAGGTTGTTCGGGTACTATTTTAAAAGCGATTGCCGAAGGTAAAAAGGTGGGTATTGTGGATTTGACCAGAGGCGAATTGGGTACAAGAGGTACGGCCGAAACGCGTGATCAGGAAGCTGCAAATTCTGCGAAGATTTTGGGTTTACACGTTCGTGAGAATTTGAAAATGAAAGATGGGTTCTTTCAAAATGACGAAGCTAATCAGTTACAAGTAATTGCAGCAATTCGTAAATACCAACCCGAAATCATTTTGTGCAATGCTTTAGATGATCGACATCCGGATCATGGCAGGGCTTCAAACCTGATTTACGATGCGGCTTTTTTATCGGGCTTACCCAAAATTAAAACCGAACAGGAAGGTAAAGATCAATCTGCCTGGAGGCCACGCTTGGTATTGAATTACATTCAAGATCGTTATATCAAACCAGATATTTTAATCGACATAACTCCTTTTTGGGAGCAGAAACTGGCTTCGATTCGTGCTTTTGAATCGCAGTTTTACAATCCAGACTCAAGCGAGCCAGCTACATACATTTCTTCTCCAGAATTTCTGAAAGGAGTGGAGTCACGTGCACGTGAATTTGGCAAATCTATCCAAGTAACTTATGCCGAGGGTTTTACCAGTCGTAAATTACTGGGCGTAAATACCCTCTTCAATCTACTCTAATCGGCATTTGTAATTAGATACTTTTTAGAATTTTCTCCGTGATTTCCATTCCGGTATCAATGTGAACTTTTTCCATAATCAATGCAGGACGGAAACGAATGGTTTGCGCACCGCAGCCTAAGAACATGGCTTTGTTTTCCAATCCTTTTGAAATGAATGCATCACGCATGCTTTTATCCGGGAAGTCGAAGGCGGTCATCAAGCCCTTGCCTCTGATATTGGAAATTTGAGGAAACTTTGCTGCGATAACTTGTAGTTGTTCTTGTAAATAAGCACCCGTTAAGCTAGCTTTTTCGAGTAAGTTATCTTCCTCAATGATTTGCATGATTTTGGTAGCTCTTACCATGTCAACCAAGTTACCGCCCCAAGTAGAATTGATACGGGAAGGAACTTGAAATACATTGGTTTCAATCTCGTCTACTTTTTTACCGGCCAAAATACCGCAGATTTGCATCTTTTTGCCAAATGCCAGAATATCCGGACGAGCATTTTCACCAAAATGTTCGTGGCACCAGAATTTACCAGTTAAACCTACTCCAGACTGCACTTCATCGTAAATAAGCAGGGCTTCATTTTCATCAGCCAAAATGCGTAATTGTTCTAAAAACTCTTTTCTTACGTGATTATCACCACCCTCAGATTGAATAGGTTCGATAATGATGGCGCAGATATCGTCTGGATTTTCTTTAAAAGCCGTTTTAATCTGATTGATAGTCAGGGCTTCACGTTGAATTAAATCTTCCAGATTCGACTCGTTAAGTGGGAATTTTATTTTCGGGATGCTAACTCTTGGCCAATCAAATTTGGCAAACCATTTGGTTTTATCGGGTAAGGTATTGGTTAAGCTCAAGGTATAACCAGAGCGGCCGTGAAAGGCTTGTTCAAAGTGTAGTACTTTAAATCCTTTTTCTTCCTTGTAGCCTTTTTGAAAGTTTTTCTGAACCTTCCAGTCCATGGCAGTTTTAAGTGCATTTTCAATGGCCAAAGCACCTCCGGCAATGAAAAAGGCATGAGGAAGGTAATCCGGAATACCTACTCTGGAGAATGTTTGTACAAATTGGGCATACTGCGTAGTATAAACATCCGAATTAGACGGATTGGTGAGTGCAGCCAACATTAAGTTCTTTTTAAACTCTTCGTCATGTATCATTTTGGGATGATTGTAACCCAGTGGCACCGAAGCGAAGCAGGTAAAGAAATCCAGTAAGGTACGATCGTGTTTAGAATCGTAAATGTGAACACCTTCACTTTTTTCCATATCAAAAGTGAGGTCGAAGCCATCGGCTAAAATGTGCTTACTTAAGGTTTCGTGAACTTGTTCGGGGGTGATAGATACCTGATACATAATTGTTTTTCTGTTTGACCAAATTTATCTAAAAAGTGGTTCACAGGCAATTTTTAGGCTATTTTTTCAAGTTTTGTTAAAAAATAGGTTTAAACGATTTAAAGCTATTTTTTTGATAAAAACTGACTAGCTCAAGAGGTGCTTAGGAGAATTTTTCAGTTAGAATTTGCTTCAAATTCTGCGTAAAATTCATGTCGATCTGTTCAAACTCGTTTAGCTTACCCCAATTGCCGGTAACTCCACCCGTATGTATGGCTAGGATTTTCTCACCCGGATTGAAGTAATCTTTTTGAGCAAGATCAAAAATTGCCCAAAGCATTTTGGCGGTATAAACCGGGTCGAGCAGTATGCCCGTATGCTGATAAAAATCGATGACGAATTGGAGCAATGGGTTAGTTGATTTGCCATAACCACCAAAATGGTAGTCCAAATGCAGGTTCAAGCGGTAATTACTGCCCGATGAGCGGGTGATCGCATCGCGAATGAATTCGCCATTTTTGAATACTGGAATGACCTGTAATTGGGTTTTTGCTTCTGCTTGAATCAGGCTGTTTAAAATTCCGGATGCCGTGGTGCCTGTTCCTGCAGCACAAAATAGATGGTCGTACGCTTCGCTTAGTTCAGTAAACAGTTCTTCGCAGCCTTGAATGGCTTCAGCTGAAGCACCTCCTTCATCTATAAAAAATGCAGATGTATCTTCTGCAAAATACTTTTGAAAAAGCGATTTTTTATCCCGGTAGGCTTCCCGATCAACAAAATAAAGTTCCATACCCTTTAATCGGCACTGCTCTAGTACTTCATTTTTTACCGCATCCCCTCTAACGATACCACTAGATTTTAACCCGAAATGCTGTGCAGTAGCTGCTGTTGCTAACAAATGATTTGAATAAGCCCCACCAAAGCTGACCAAGTGCGTTTTGTTTTCGGTTTTGGCTTTTTCTAAAAGGTATTTCAATTTTCTCCACTTATTACCCGAAATCAAAGGGTGTATTAAATCATCACGCTTGATGAAGAGCTGAAGATCTTTCTGCTCCAAGATTGGGTGAAAGATTTGCTGAACGGGACTGGGTAATTGGAAAAGCATTGGTTCTAAAATAAGAAAAGCCCCCGGATGGAGGCTTCTCTATAGGTCATTCATAGAAATTATTTTCCAATACCGATTCCCAATCCGGCATTGAATGCTTTGTAATCTCCGGTGCTGTAAGAAGCGAAAACTCTTAAGAATGTGATGTTCATTTGTAAACCTAGATTAGCTCTGAGGCCAGTTTTATAGCTTCCATTAAATTCTACTGGATTTGTGATGTCTTGATAACCCAATGGAGTTTGAAAAGGGTATACACCGTTTATCTTAACATCATGCTCTGTTTTTTGATAAGCCAAACTAAAGAATGGGGTTAAGAAAAGAATCTTTTTAGAGATAATGGCTTCGTAGTTCATACCGGTAAACTTGGCATATAAATTTTGGTTGGTGTAATTGCTACCTTGTTTCTGAACATTCAAGGGAAGGTTATATTCCAGACTGGTGTAACCGATAGATGCAGCCAAATCAAATGGCGCTATTTTATCGGTCATTTTGCCGGCAAACAATCGTAATAAATTAACTTTTATACCTCCTCCAAGCATATTTATCGACCCAGATTTGCTTCCTAAATCAATTTCGGGTACATAACGCAGTGTAACATCTATGCCTCTAAGTAAACCCACGCTAGCCTGAACCTGAGGGGCGGGGACTAGGGAAAGGTTGGCCCCTTTTGGTAAATCGAAATCAAAAGCTTTTGTATTGTTTGAATCGTAAATATTCATCAACGGACCTTTTACTTCTTCACCACCAATCGATGGACTAAGTACTTTAGTGGGGTCTGCGGGTCTGATACTGGAAGATAAACCAATTTTTGTCACATCAAATGTTTTGTCCCGTTCAGGAATAATGGTTCCAGCTAAACCAACTCTGATTTCAAAGCGGCCAAATTTCTTGGCAGCGCCGGTAGTATTCCATCCCGAATTTAGTCCATAGCTAAAACCTTTTAAAAAAGGATTCATATAGGCCTGAATCAGTTTAGTGGCATCGCTTTTATTGGATTTAAAGAGCTCGTTGATTTCATCTTGCGCAAAGCTGCTTAATCCGAAAAGTGAAATTAAAAAGGTTAGAAACGCTTTTTTGCTAGTCGTTTTGAAGGTATACATGGTGTAAAAATTTGGCGTAAAACTTTATCAAAGTTAATTATTAATCACAATATGACTGTCTTTTTCTTTGGTAAGGCTAAATAGAATTATTTTTGGACATGGTTGAAAACCTTGATGCATTAGAGTCGGAAGAACAAGATTTGTACGAACATCTTCGTATAGTGGTTGATAAGGGTCAATCATTACTACGCGTTGATAAATTTTTGATGCATCGGGTAGAGAACGCTTCCCGAAATCGGATACAAAACGCTATTGATGCGGGAAATGTGTTGGTGAATGAAAAAATCATTAAGGCTAGCTATAAGGTTAAGCCCAACGATGTAATCACGGTAGTTTTACCACACCCGCCAAGAGATACTGAGGTTTACCCAGAAAATATCCCACTAGATTTTGTGTACGAAGACGATGATTTACTTGTGGTAAATAAGGCAGCTGGCATGGTGGTTCACCCCGGATTCAATAATTATACGGGCACTCTGGTTAATGCCCTGGTTTATCATTTTCAGCAGTTACCACAGTTGCCGGGAAATGAAGGCAGGCCCGGTTTAGTCCACCGAATTGATAAAGATACTTCAGGCTTGTTGTTGATTAGCAAAAATGAACGCTCACTCACCTATTTGGCGCGCCAGTTTTACGATCACAGCATTACTCGAAAATACCTGGCTTTGGTTTGGGGAGATTTGGCAGAAGATGGAACCGTAACTGGATACATTGGGCGTAGTGCCAAAGACCGCAGGGTGATGGATATTTATCAGGATGAGGAAAAGGGGAAATGGGCAGTTACGCATTATAAAGTTTTGGAGCGCTTTGGTTATGTAACCTTGATTGAGTGTCAATTGGAAACAGGCCGTACGCATCAAATCAGAGCGCACATGAAGTTTTTGGGGCATCCTTTGTTTAGTGATGCAACTTATGGCGGAGATCGCATTTTGAAAGGAACGCTTAATGGTAAATACAAGCAATTTGTGGAGAATTGTTTCGAGCTGATGCCTCGTCAGGCATTGCATGCCCAAACGCTGGGTTTTATTCATCCAACAAGCAAGAAATTCTTGCATTTCGAAGCTCCTCTTCCTGAAGATTTTGAGTTGGTATTGGAAAAGTGGCGCAATTATGTGAAATACAATGATTAAATCGTTCATCAATCTCAATAACGAACTGGTTCCGGCAGATTTACCAGTTTTTACGGTAGCTAACCGTGGTTTTCGCTATGGCGACGGTTTATTCGAATCGATGCGGATGATGAATGGCGAGGTTAAATTTGCCGATTTACACGCCGATAGGATCCAGCGGGGGATGAAGGCGCTCAAAATAGATGGGTATTCTCAACTCGATGTCACTTTTTTGCAGCAAAAAGTAGAGGAGCTTTGCAGAGTTAACAAGCTTGGAGCCAATGCCCGAACTCGTTTAAGCATTTACCGCGATGCCGAAGGGCTTTACAGTCCTAGTCGTAATCAGATGGGTTTTGTTTTAGAGTGCAGTAAACTGGAAAGTAACAGCTACGAATTGAATGCCAAAGGTTTATTGATTGATGTTTTTACTGAGGTGAAAAAGCCTTTTAGTGCGCTATCGGCCTATAAAACTAGTAATTCCTTGGTGTATGTATTGGCCGGAGTATTTAAAAATCAGCAGCAATTGGATGAGGTTTTAATCCTAAACCAAGATGGATTTTTATGCGAATCTATGAGTAGTAATTTGTTTGTGGTGTATAAAAACCAGCTTTTTACCCCCGCCTTGGCTGAGGGTTGTATTGCCGGTGTGATTCGGTATGTGGTCATCTGCTTAGCTAAAAAAATGGGATTAGAGGTAGTAGAGGCTCAGATTAATCCGGCCATTTTGCCTGAGGCAGATGAAATCTTTTTAACCAATGCCAGCCGGGGAATCCAGTGGGTAATGGGCTATAATCGCAAGCGTTATTTTAATAAAATTGCTGCTTTTCTAAATGAGGAGTTGAATAAATTATAAACGAATTCCACGTAAAAACTCTTCAATCCCCATTTTCTTTTTGCCCTCCAGTTGTACTTCTTCCAGGTTCAGCCAGCCGTCTGCGGCAGCAAATTTTAAAAAGGTTTTATGGTCGGTAACAAACTCACCGGGTTTAACATGGGGTTGCTGCTGAACTAAAGCCGCTCTAAATATTTTCAGATTTTTGCCACCTATGTTGGTGAAAGCGGTAGGGTATGGACTCAATCCCCGAATTTGATTGTAAATATGCTCTGCCGATAGATTCCATTGAATTACGCAATCTTCTTTATATAATTTAGGAGCGTGTTTGAAGGTCGAATCTGCATTTTGTGCCGTGGCTTGCAGCTTTCCTTTTTCCAATTCAGTAACCGTTTTAACTAGAAGTGCCGCACCCGCAGTTTTCATACGGTCGTGGAGTTCGCCTGCGGTTTCTTGATCGCCTATGGTTAGTTTATCCTGTAGAAGAATATCGCCGGTATCAATTTCATGCTGTAATTTAAACGTGGTTAAGCCGGTCTCTTTTTCACCATTGATCACCGCCCAATTGATGGGTGCTGCCCCTCGGTAGTTTGGCAAGAGGGAGGCGTGTAGGTTAATTGTGCCTTGCGGCGGAAGATTCCATACCACTTCTGGAAGCATCCGGAAAGCTACCACAACTTGTAAATCGGGTTTAAGTGCGGTTAATTGCGCAATAAAGTCAGAATCTTTGAGTTTTACGGGCTGTAAAACCGGCAGACCTTTACTCACAGCAAATTGCTTAACGGCCGATTCGCTAATTTTTTGTCCTCTTCCTGCAGGTTTATCTGGTGCAGTTACAACAGCCACAATTTCTTTCCCAGCATCGAGCAAAGCGGCTAGTGATGCTACTGCAAATTCGGGAGTTCCCATGAATACAATTCTCATCTGCTCTGGAATTTAAGGGTACAACAAGTATTTCTTTCGCATTAATTTATATTGGCTCAGTGCAGGTTCCCAGCTCGATCTAATTTCTAGTTCCGTTTTGCCGGCAATAATTTGTTCACGTAAACTGGATGTACCGGCCAATTTATCAAAGTTGCCCATTTGAGGGTGCTGTTTGAAATCAAAAAATGCCGTTTTATCGGGATAGGCGGCATAAAATTCAATCATCCATTTCAAATCTAGTTGTTTGCTGTTTCGTAATCTGCTTACAGGATAGTTTCGTAAGTCTAATCCAAAACAATCTTGATCACGATGTAGCGGACTTTCACTCATGCCCGGAATGGAAATGGGTTTGAACTGAAAACTGTATTTTCCATTTAGTTTCGGATTACCCAAAACCTGAAACGGAAATTGGGTGCCACGACCCTGACTAATTACCGTTCCCTCAAACAAACACAAACTCGGGTATAAATAAATTGCTTGCTGTGAGTTCAAATTTGGAGAAGGCTTAATAGGAAGCGTGTAGGGTGATTCGTGGGTATAATTTGCCAATTTGACGATGTTCAATTGGCATTGTTGTTTATTGCTGAGCCAACCTTCACCATTAATCATTAGAGCATATTCGCCAATGGTCATACCGTGAACAATCGGGACCGGATGCATGCCTATGAATGATTTGTATTTTTCTTCCAAAACAGGGCCGTCTACATAAAAACCATTCGGATTAGGTCTGTCCAAAATCAAAAGTGGGAGCTTGTTTTCTGCACAGGCCTCCATCACGTAGTGCAAGGTAGAGATGTAGGTATAAAAACGTGCCCCTACGTCTTGGATGTCAAAAATTAAAATATCTAATCCTGCCAGGTCTTCGGGCGTTGGTTTGAGGTGTTTGCCATACAGCGAAATAACCGATATGCCCGTTTGTAGGTCGATTCCGTTTTCAATCTTGGCGCCATTGCTAAAATCGCCCCTAAAGCCATGCTCCGGAGCAAAAATTTTCTGAATGTTGATGCCGAGTTTTTGTAAGGTGTCTACACTCAATTGCTTGCCGATGATGGATGTGGCATTGACCACCATGCCGACACGTTTACCTTTCAGTTCATGGACATAGCGCTCGGTTTGCTCAGCACCTGTCACAATGGCTTGGGCTCTGGTTTCAGTACCAAGCAGACTGCCACAAGCCACTAGAAGTATCCATATGATTTTTTTCACGCTATCTAGAAGTATTTCGAAGGTTTATAAAAAAAATGCACCTTTGCTAAGGTACAAAAAATCCTTTCAGCGCTTGAATTTCCCTTTTTACCTGGCACAACGGCTTACTTTTAAATCGCAGCGTACGTTTTCTAAACTGATTGTACGAATGGCGATTTTAGGGATTACGCTCGGTATTGCTGTGATGATTTTAGCGCTCGCTATTGTTAAAGGCTTCAAGTCGGAGATACGCGAAAAGGTGAGAGGCTTTTCTGGAGATATTCAAATCCTGAAAAACGACCTCAATACTTCTTTTGAAAACTCCCCATTCAGTCTTGATCCAGCCAAACTCAACGATCTTGAAAAAGATTCGAACATTGTTTTTGTACAAGCCTTTGCCACTAAACCAGGAATTATTAAAGTTAATGATGAAGTTGAAGGAGTAGTGCTTAAGGGAGTGGATGCCCGCTATAATTGGAAAGCATTAAAACCCGTGCTAATTGCAGGTAATCCAATCAATTTTAAGGATACGCTTGCCTCTCAAAGGCAAATCATCGTATCTCAGCATACCGCTCAAAAATTGAGCTTAAAAGTAGGGGATGACTTCCTGATGTATTTTGTTCAAGAACCCTTGCGTAAGCGGAAGTTTGAAATTGTAGGTATTTACAATTTAGGTGTTGAAGAAGTGGATCGCACCTATGTGATCGGCGATATCAACTTAATTCGCAGATTAAATAATTGGTCGGCCGATGAGGTAGGAGGTTATGAAATTCGGGTAACGGATTTTAACCGACTGGATGAACTTACAACGCAAGTACATGATGGACTCGACATCGGTTTTAAGGCCTATTCAATCAAAGAAATCTATCCAATAATCTTTCAGTGGCTCTCTTTACTGGATGTAAATACCCAGGTTATTTTTATACTCATGCTTGCAGTGGCCTTGATCAACATGATTTCTGCTTTGCTAATCATGATTCTAGAACGAACGCAATTTATTGGTTTACTGAAAGCATTAGGTAGCTCAAATTGGACTGTTCGTAAAATTTTCTTGTATCAGGCCGCGTACTTGATCGGTTTCGGTTTGCTATTGGGCAATTTAGTGGGTGTTGGATTGGCTATGCTGCAACAGTATACACATTTTATTAAACTGGATCAGGACTCTTACTACATGAATTTTGTGCCGATAGAATTGCATCTTAGCGATATTCTGTTACTCAATTTGGGTACTTTGACGATTTGCCTACTGGTCATGATTATCCCATCCATGCTGGTGAGTAAAATTACACCACTTAAAGCCTTGCGGTTTAATTAGCCTTCCGTTTACAGGTATGTTTCACCGGGTAATAATAAGTTTTTGAGTATACGTTTCCTTACTGGTTTTCAACTTTAAAAAATAGATACCTGGTTTTAACATGGAAATATCTAGTGCTTCTTCCTTCCAGTTTTGACGATAGATACGGTGTCCCCCATCATTATAAATTTCTATAACTAAAGGTCTTTCATCAATTTCATCGGTATTAATGGTAATACTACTTGAAGCCGGATTAGGGTAAATTAGCACTTGCTTACCTTCTTTGGGATAAACCACTTCTACAGCTTCCAGTTTGAGTTTTGGTTTTTGATGTTTTACTGATTGATCTTGCGCCTGCATTACAACAGCACTGCACAGCAATAGTAGGGTAAATGTAATGGACGTATAAAGTTTATTTTTCATCGTTTTTTTATTGAATTATTACGGTTTTTGACGAAGCATCGTACTTGAGTTTTATAGTGATTGATGTATTTAAGCGCACATTAATCTGGCCTCCACCGGTGATGTTCGCCAGTTCTTCTGGCGGCCCCTGGTTGTGAATAAACCTCCAGATATCCATCACTTTTGCATCAAACACCCATGTGGCAATACTTGGTGCTCCCTTACCAATTTCTGTTAATCTAATGGTGATGGTATAGGTTCCGTTTTTCGGAGTATGTAAGTTGCCACTAATGGTACCAGGTTGGTTCAAATACGGGTAAACCACCGGATTCCCTGCAGCATTAGAAAGTAATGCCATCTTATTTAGAACCAGTCGTCCACCAGGATCCAAAACACTTATTGTATAGCGAATGTCAGGCCAGCATACACCATAGGCATTACAATCCAAGAGTATAAAATTGATGCCAAGTTCTGGGATGACTTTTACTGGTTCGGGCTCTGTTTTAAAATAACCGGATGCGGCACTTTCGCAGTTACTCAAACCGCTATTGGTAGTCACTGTCCAATAGTAATGGGTATCGTACTCGAGGTTCTTTAACGTGAAGAAATTTTTATCTACATCAAACTTTCCTTTTTCTTGAATTACACCGTTAACCAACTGACTAAATTTCAATCGATAGGGTAAGTTTAAAGCGCTGGCTTCCCATTTTAAAGTCACCGAATGGTCCTGATCCAAGGGAACATCGCTGATGTTATTCGGCTCTAACCCACTGGGTAAGGGAGGTCTGGTTTGAAAAGTGAATGAACCTTCAGGTCCCCAAATCCATTGATTTAACGCATTTTTAACACCTGCTTTTACAAAAACTTGGTAGGCATTGGGGTAGACTGTAATTCCGGAAATTGCCGGAGTTTCAGATTGATTTACAATGTCCTTACGCACAGTTTGGTGAGTTTTTGTATCGACTATTCGGTATTCATAGCCCTTAGCACCAGGTATTGCTGTCCACTTAAAAATTAAATCTTGACCACTATGTGCACACGGAAAATCTAACAGAACTGGAGCAGGAATTAATTGTTTATCTACGATAAAATGTAAAGGAGGCGCAGTTTCTCCGGGTTCATCTACTGGAATAAAAGGCGGCTCGGCTTTGCGCCAAGGTGTAAATGTCCATCCATACACATGTTGATCTTCCAAGTGAAGTAAGTTTTCGATATGGCCAATGGTCACCTCAGCCTGTTCATGGTTTTCGGCGTGTTTGGGTTCCTGAAAATCGTCTTGATAAAAAAACTCCCAGCGGTAGTAACTGGCCCTTGGTTCATTTTTGATGGCAGATGTGGTCAGAGCTCCTAGCATGGGAACATGGGTGTTATTGGCCGGCAATCCCAGGGTAACTTTCGGAATATCTGTTTTAAACGAAATGGCTGTTGTTGTGCGGCCAAAGGTGTTTGGATAGGCTGCTTTTTCTTCTGGACTTAATGAGCGGTAGTTTATTTGTCTGCTTAATGGGTCGATAATGACCTTAACTCCTTGTTGCGAGCCCAATTTTGCCCTAGGAGCTAGGGTGTAGGTATACTTATGGTTTTTTGACAACGCTAAGTTTTTATACACTTTGGCAACATCCGCATCGTATAACTCATCAATAGCGAACTCTTGCTGGGGTAGCGCAGCTTCATCATCTGTAATTTTTAACACATAACCTTGAGCTCCGGGTGTCGCTTCCCAATTAAAAGGGGTTTCCCAAGCGGGTGCAACGCTACTCTGCACCGGACTGGCATTATTGACTTCCTTTTTGCCGGTTTTAAAGGAATAAGGAACGGTCCACTTTTCCTTACCCTCAAGTGAATGACAGAAAACCGGATCTTCAGTAGTGTCACAGTTTCCATTTGCAGAAAAGTTGCCTCCTGATTCATAGAGCCGAGAGCGGACGTAATACGTTTTCTCGGGTTTTAGATACACGTTGCCATACACCATGCCATTTGCGAAGTTGGGTGCCACATAATTGAAAAAACGGTAAACATTTTCTTGACTCTCGTCAAAATACCTGTTCTCGCTTACCTCGAATATGCGTTTGCTTTCCAATTCCGGATACTCTACCTGAACGCCTAAACTGGCTGGCCAAGGGTCGATGATTTCTCCTTCCAAAGGCTCATATTTTAGTGTTGAAGCAAAATCAGGCTGATCCAAAATAGCTGCCCAGGCATCGTATAAGGCAATGTACTCTTTACTTTGGTTGGTATAACCCATGGAAAGCAGCGCATCAATGCTTGCCTGCCTGAAATCGACAAATTTACTGTACAATGGGACAGTTTTATAAGCTTTCCAAATCAGATCGAGTGCCAAACTGTTCGGAATTGGAAAAATAAAATAGGTTTTGCCTCTTTCGCTGGTATATCCCTTAGGGCTTTCGGTGCCATGGACTAATAAATAATACCAAAAATCTAGGATAGAGGCATTTCTGGCAGGATAGGCGGTATCCCATTCTTTTCCTTCATATACAGCGGGTTGTACAGAATTTCCTGGTATACTAAAATTAAAAAGTCTTGGAGCTCCAGGAATATCTTCCCCCAATGTCCAGCTTGGTGCCAACATTTGTGGCAAGTTTATTCGGTAATTGTTTTTAACGTTGAGTGCGAATATTTGAGCTAAGCCATTTCGAATAGCCTCCCATTCCGGGTGATTATAGTCTTGAATTTGATTTTGGTCTGATTTGATGAAATGGTTGACGCCCTGAAAGTAAATTTGCGCTACAGCATCCAAATTAGAAGCTTCTGGGGCAAATGGGTAAAAATAAGTTTGAGCACTGATATCAAATTCAGGATTAGGATGAGCAGGATCTCCCAAAATATTTTTAATAGGCAATTGTGCTATACCATCAGGTCCGCTATACTGGAATTGATTTTTAAACCAGCGATTGCAAAGCGTAGTAGCCCAGTGTACACCAACAGATGATTTTGAAATATCTACGTTATTTTCGGATTGGAAAACACCATTATGATCTCCATCCATTGCTAGTTCTACACTATCAGTGTAGGCATTGAATTGATAGGTTTCGATGCCTGGAGGTTCAGTGCAGTCTTTCAATTGATAGATTGGGTCGCTGGTCAAATCTGCCTTGAGCGTTGTTTTAAGCGTATTGAATGAAACTGTTCCGCTGTACCAGGTTTCTCCGCTTATATTCGGGCTGCAGGTTTTGTTAAAACCACTGGGGTCCCAAGGCTTTCCAACTCCAACCGCATACCATGCATTGCACATCTGAATATAGGCATGAGAACCCACAGGGTGACCAAGTTCCTGAAGGGCTTGCAAGGTAGCTTCACGTGCATCGGCAAAAGTTGATTGGTAAGTGAGTTTCTCCGTAAAGGTTTTAAAAACCACGTTTAAGGCCAATTTCCACGTAGCTTCTAAATTTTCAGGAATTAACCGGTGCACCACATAGGGTTTTGCCGGATTGTCGTCTATTTTACCTTTCAAAGTTTCCGAATTGAGTAGATAAAACCAGAAGCTCATCACGGAGGCATTGATGTGTGGGTCATAAACCCGATCACCCGGGCGGCCATAATATTGTCCTTTGTAAGTTGTTGGGCAGCGTTTGGATTTAGGTTTATCGAATGAACGTTTTCCCGTTCTGTCTGCACTATTTAATTGGTAGTGACCAATGAGCCAATTGGGATTATCGAATTTGCCGGGAGAATACCAGTTGTCGAAAGAGAGTCCCATGATGTCACAAAATGCTTCGTCCATGGCATCCATTTCAGGCTGCAATTCAGGATTAGTATGTGTGCTATCATCCGGATTTTCATCGCCAGAAGGTGGTAAACCTAAATTTTCGGCAAGAATACCATGAGCAATTTCGTGTCCAATGATATCCCTGCTGGTTTGAGGATATCCATCTTCAGATAAATTGTACATCGCTATTTTTAGTAGATAGCTAAATCCGGAGGGTGAGTCATAACTCACCATACTGCTTATGCATGTATCTCCATTTCTATCAATCCCATTCCAGTTGAAAAAATCATGGGTGAATGCACAAAATTTTTGGGTTCCTTCTAGCACACTAATTCCAACTTGGCTCGGAAACATGAAAAAGTCACCGCTTGGTCTTTCATTTAGATGTGTCAAATAGTCGAAAGGGCCTTTATAATCCAACATATTGCTTCCTTGTGGAATAATATTGGCAAAAGGAAGAATTTTGTAAAAAAAATCCCCAGGTACCATATCTAGGGCCACTACCTCACTAGGTGCATATAATCCTAGGGCCGGAGCTTTTTCTGCACATAACGCAATTCCTGTGGTATATGCAGGAGAAAAAGGCAAGGGGGTAGCTTGTCCGTCGTACTCTTCTTTGATAAAGGGTAAATAAACCATTCCATAAAGATCTACCGGTCCATTATAGTAAGAGGATGCTCCTTTAATTTGATATGGAAACGAGTTATATAAGGTCCCAACAACACCTTTTGGAAACCCAACAGCTGAAGGGTCGTAGGTAATTGGTGGATAATATTTTTGACCCAATGCTATTTTGCAGGAGCACAAAAGGACAAACAATAAGGTAATACTCAATTTCATGTGTTTTTTCTTTGGTAGATAAAGTAGTGTGTAGTTCCACTGGTGTTTGTGGCCTGCTTCAAAAATAGAGCCGAGCACACTCGCTTAATGGATTATCTGACGGCCAGCCATATCGTGCTGACGGACGGGTTTAAATAAGAGATGAATAACCTGGCATGTGCAAAAAAATAAAGCCTCCCTAGGGAGGCTTTATTTTTTACCGTTCAATAATTAATTTTTGGGTATATGCTTCTTGCTCTCTCTGTAGCCGTAGTAAATATACGCCAGGAGCAAGGCCCGATACATCCAACATACTGCCACTCCAATTCTGAAAAAGTAACCTCATGCCTAAATTGTCATAAACTTCCAAATAGAAACCCTTTTTATCTTGCACATTTAAGCTGATATCAATACTCTTAGAAGCTGGATTAGGATATATAGACAAGGGGTTTTCAATTCCTATTTGCTTATTCATTCTGATTTTGCCCAAGCTTAGCTTGCCCTGTTTGAGCGTATCTGAGCTAGTTTGTGCTTTTGCGGAGAAACTGATGCTACCACATAGGGCAGCAATCAGTAGGAAATGTGTTTTCATATTATTTATTTAAATCTTTTAGATTGTAATGAAATGGAATATCTACGGATATGCCTGGACTGAGTGCTCCAAACACACCGTTACCAGGAAGCGAGCTAACTAAAATTGGTTGTCCATTTTGATTAACGGCCAAAGCAACGTTAAAGGAATTTACTTCTAGCTTCCAAGTTGGAAGTCCATCAGTTAACTTCGGATCTTTTTGGAGTACCTCAGTAATTTCCAGGTGAATATTGTACCAGCCATCCTGTGGCGCTAACTCTCCAGAATACCAGAGTTGTTGATTATTCAATGGAATATAGAGCAAGCCAATACCTCCAGAGTTTTGCACAATATCAATCTCAGTACTACCATCTGGCCGGGTTACCACAATTCTGTATTCAAAAGAATGAAGCGGTGCTCCAAAGCCATCTGCGGTCCAAAGATTAATACCCAACGACGGAACAAATGGCATGGGTTGCGTTTTAAAGTTTGCTCCGGTACCTGATTGGCAAGGGGTATCTCCCACAGTAGAGACTGTCCAGGTGTAACCTGTCTCGTATTCTAAATTGTCAATGGTTACAGATGAGCCATTCAAAATCATGCCGTCTACTACAAAGCCGCCACCTAGTTTGAGCAAACTAAATTTATACGTTCCAACACCTGGAACTGGATCCCAATTGAAGGTAACAGATTGATTGTTTCCTAAAGCCACGTTTTGGTTATGAGGTGATAATGAGGCTTGATCGATACCAGCAGGTCCAGTATCGTAAGTAGAAGCAGCCTCGGGGCCAAATACCCAGTTCCCATTTACATCCTTAACTCCCGCACTTACAGACCAACTGTAGGAGCCTGGGTAGGTGCTGGCAGTATTGATGGTAGGAGTTTGGGTTTGTGAAAGGATATCACTGACAATAACTTGGTTATTTACTAAATTTTTAAGTTGAAATTGGTAGCCTTTTGCACCTTTTACTTCCTCCCATGAAAAAGATAAGTCTTGTCCATCTTTTGCGCAATTAAAAGTATGTAGTTCGGGTTTAGGAATGAGTTGTTTATCCACAATAAAGTGGAATGGTGGTGCTGTTTCACCTGCCTCATCTGCGTTAATGAAGGGAGGAGTTGCTTTTTTAACTGGCGTAAAAGTCCATCCGTACGTATGCTGATCACTCAGGAATAATAAATTTTCAAGAAAATTGATGGTTACTTCGGCCTGATCATGCTCTTCGCTGTGGCTGGGATCCATAAAATCGCCATTGTAGAAGAAATCCCAGCGGTAATAATCAGCTCTGGGTTCTGCTACCGCAGCTTTGGTAGTCAAGCTCCCGAGCATAGGAACATGGGTTCCGTCTGCTGGCAGGCCTAATTTCACCTTTGGCAGATCAGTTTTAAAACTGAGTGTTCTGGACGTAGTTCCATAGGCAAATGGAAAGGCCTCCATTTCTGCCAGAGTCAACGATTCGTAGTTTATCAGGTTCGGAATAGGCGATAGGGTAATTTTAACCCCTTGGTTAGAACCCAAGCGGGCACGGGGAACCAAGGTCCAATTGTATATTTTTTGTTTCGATAAAGCCAATTGCTGACTAATATTCGGCTCATCTGGATCGTATATTGAATTGTATTCAACTTCTTTGATGGCCCCTCCGGCTTCTCCAATTTTCATTAAGTAGCCATGTGCACCCGGTGTGGCCGACCAAGTGAATGGGGTAAGCCAGGCGGGTGCTGTTGTGTTCTCCGGACTCAACCCGGCTACTTCTTTTTTGCCGGTTTTAAATGAATACGGTATGGTCCATTTTTCTTTACCTTGTAGAGACTGACAGAATGCCGGATCGGGACTAGCCTCACAACCACCGCCTACACGTAATTCGGCGCCCGATTTATAGAGATGAGATCGTACGTAATAAGTCTTTTCGGGCTCCAGATTCACTTTTCCATACGTCATTCCGGTAGCAAAGTCGGGTGCTACATAGTTTAAAAAACGATAAACAGTTGCAAGCTGATCGTTAAATTTTGGGTTCTCGCTAACTTCAAATATCCGTTTACTTTCGTATTGTGGATACTCCACTTCCACGCCAATCTTCGCAGACCAAGGATCAATTGTTTCTCCTTCCTGAGGCTCGTGTTTCAAACTGGAAGCATAGTCTGGAAGATTTAAAATAGCGGCCCAGGCATCGTAAAGGGCAATGTACTCTTTGCTTTTTTCATCGTAGCCCATGTCGCTTAGCACCTTATGGGTCGCTAGGCGAAAATCTTCAAAAGTTCCGAAGGCGGGCATTGCTTTGTAGGCATTCCAAATCAGATTTAAGAGAAATTGCTTGTGTTCGGGTGTATTTGAGGAAACGATGAAATAGGTATTACCGCGTTCATTGGTGTATCCTTGCGGTCCATCGGTGCCCTGTTCAAGTAAATAATACCATAAGTCGATAATCGACGAATTATTTGCAGGATAAATATCGCTCCAGTAATCTCCTTTATACAAAGCGGGTTTGAGGTTTAATTTAGGATTGGCAAAACTGAATTGATTGGGACTGTTGGCCATATCTTCGTAAAGTGTCCACACGGGTTGGTATTGTGGGTTGTTCGCCTTTTTATACTCATTTTTAATATTGATAGCGAAGATTTGTGCCAAGCCGTTACGTAAGGCCTCCCATTCCGGATGGATATAATCTTGGATTATATTCGGATCTGATTTCAGGTAATTATTTATGCCTAAAAAATAAGTTTGTGTTACTGCATCAATAACTGAAGATGCACTTTCCACAGGATATTCGTAAACATGATCAACCGGATTGAATTGAGCCTGACTAATTCCTGTTTTGCCAATAACATTTACCACCTGGTTTGCTCCAACATTATCTACGCCAATATGATTGTATGTTGCTTTAAACCATTTGGCAGATGCTACACTGAACGCATGTATACCGACTGCTGATTTTGATAAATCGCCATTATTCAGGTAGCTAAAAATACCGTCAGGTTCGGTATCCCACATGGGTACATTAGCATCCATAAGTTGGTAATATTCCAGCGTTGAGATTTTGGTGTCGGAGGCACAATCTACCAAAACATAAGATTCTGGTAGAGGTCCGATAGGGTCAGTATCAGTAAAAAATCCAGTTACCGGAACTGTCACTGTACCATTATACCAGGTTTCTGCACTGCGTGTTTTGCCACAAACCGGTTCGTACAAATCGGGTTTGTTACCAATCCCCACGGCATACCAGGCGTTGCGTAAGGATAAATCTGCTCTAGAATTGACAGGGTATCCCAAATCTTTGAGACTATGAAAAGATTGCTCATAAACGTCTAAATAAGTAGAGATTGCCGATAATTTTTCAGTGAAGGTTTTAAAAGTTAGTTTTAGAGCAAGTTTGTAATTTTCTGTTTTATTTTCTGGAATTAGTGGGATCTGAAAAAAAGGTTTAGCCGGGTTATCGTCCACGGCTCCTTTACCGAGATGATTCAGTAGGTAAAACCAGTACTTGAGCACAGAGCCATTGTGGTGTAGGCCATATCCGGCATCGCCTGGCGCTTTGTAATTTACACCCAGAAAAGTATTTGGGTGATCAAACACCTTAGGTTTGTCAAAGGTGTAAAATACCAAATCAGGTATGGCAACAGCGTATTCCGGTACTTCATGCCAATCGGGATTTTCAAACTGTTGCGGATTCATCCAATTGGCGTATGCATTGGCTAAGATATCGCAAAATCCTTCATCCAATTCCCTACGTGAAAGGGTTTCTGCAGCTACGCTGTAGCCCGGAATGCTGGAAATCATTCCATGTCCAATTTCATGCCCAATCATACTTCTACCAACATTTTGGTCATTCTGTTGTGTTTTATAAAGAACGACTTTGTTTTGAGCTTCTATGTATTCTGCGGCTATACCCCCGTTGGCTTCAGCCCAAGGTCTGATTTCTACGTTAATTACTTTAGCTCCGGCCTTATCCAGACCGTCCCAATCCAGCAAATCGTGACTGAACTTGGTAAATTTTTGAGTACCCTCCAAAGCAGTAATTCCTACAATTCCTGGCACAGGGCTTGTAAAATTTGGCGAAACAGGATCATTGAGGTATTTGAGTTGATCAAAAGGACCTTTGAAATTCAATTCGTTTTGATCGTGGGGAATGATGCTAGCAAAGGCACTCAGGTTGTTAGCGGCATCGCTGGCGGCTACTTGTACTTGTGCATACAGTCCTAATGCCGGATCTCTGGGTGAGGCTAAAACAAGGCCTGTAGTGTAATTGGAACCAAATAGTTCAAGAGGTTTTGCTGGATCGTATTCGGTACCTAGGTAGGGCAGATAAGCGGTAGCATAGAGGTTTTGATTGCCATAATACAAGGTAGGAATGCCCGTGAGGAAATAGGTTTGCGGATTAAACATCCAACCTAGCCCGGTAAAAGGGTAGCTGCCGCTGGGGTCAAAAACTACGGGCTGGTAATACTTTTGAGCTTTTATGCGCTGATGAAGTCCAATAGATAGTAATAGGATTACAAACAGACATTTACAAATAAGAACATGCCTGGCCAAAAATGTAGGTGATTTTTTCATTTTTATGGTTTATTAGGTTAAATAAACCATAGAATATCACTAAGCGCCGAATTGTTTTAACTAATAGTAAATAAATGGACAGAATGCAGTTTTAAGGAGATAGTTGGTATTCATGAGCTGATGAAATGCACAAATGAGCTAGCTGAGTTTCTTAGCCTCATTCCAAAATACGTCCATTTCTGCTAAACTCATGTCTTTTAAATTTTTACCCATTTCTTTGGCTTTGCACTCTAAGTATTGGAAGCGTTTGATAAATTTTTTGTTGGTTTTTTCCAAAGCATCTTCTGGATTGATGTTAATGAAACGGGCGTAATTGATGAGTGAAAAAAGTAAATCACCAAACTCTGATTCTGCCTTTTCTTTGTCAATCGCATTGCTTTCTGCAGCGTTAAATTCGGCTTTGAATTCTTGCATTTCCTCTTCAACTTTTTCCCAAACCTGAGCTTTTTCTTCCCAATCAAAACCTACGCCACGGGCTTTTTCCTGAATTCGAGAAGCTTTAATGAGGGCAGGGAGTGAAGTGGGTACGCCACTCAAAACAGATTTATTGCCTTCTTTTAATTTCAATTGTTCCCAGTTCTTTTTTACATCCTCCTCGTTGTTTACAACTACGTCGCTGTAAATGTGTGGATGCCGGGAGATCAGCTTATCACAAATGCCATTTAGTACTTCGGTTATGGTAAATGCATTGGTTTCAGAGCCAATACGTGCATAAAAAACAAGGTGCAGCATGATATCACCCAATTCTTTTCTAATTTCCTCCATATCGCCATCTAAAATGGCATCCGAAAGTTCATACGTTTCCTCAATGGTCAGGTGACGCAGGCTCTCCATCGTTTGTTTTTGGTCCCAAGGGCATTCTTCCCGTAAGGTATTCATGATGGTTAACAAACGTTCAAAAGCACTGGTAGGAGATGATGCCGAAGCAGGAGGAATATGGGCCATGTGGTAAAAATAAGGAATTGAACATAAAAAAAATCCCCTTCAGTTTGTGCCAAAGGGGATTTAAAAAATGTTTTGGTTTATCAATCGAGCTTAGACGTAATTTCTGAGCTTAAAGGATCTACTTTTGACGGGAAATAGGCGATGTAGTTGCCATTTTCATCAATTAAAAATTTACCAAAATTCCAACCCACGGTTACATCTTGCACACCATTGTTGGTTTTTTGGCAAAGCCACTGATAAACCGGATGTTGATCTTTTCCTTTTACATCAATTTTTTCAGTCATTTGGAAAGTTACGCCATAATTTTTTTGGCAAAATTCCCCAATTTCTTCAGCAGTTCCCGGTTCCTGACCCAAAAACTGATTGCAAGGGAAACCCACAATAACTAATTTATCTTTGTAGCGTTCTTGTAATTTTTGGAGCGATGCATATTGCGGGGTATAACCACACTTAGAAGCAGTATTCACACACAAAACTTTTTTGCCTTTAAAATCTTTAAATCTAACGGTTGTTTGGCCGTCAAGACTCTTAATAGATAAATCGTAGAACGATTTGCCGGCAACGGTATTTACTTCATTTCCCTTTTGGAAGAAGTTTAAATAATACAAAACAGCCGTTCCAGATAGGATTAACACAGCCGCAGAGATAAGTATTTGTTTCATTTTGAATGAATTTTTAAACGAATTTATGATTTAAAAATGATCCACAAAGTATAATTAATGTCAGATTATCCGACACATAAATGCTTAATTTGCAGTATGAATTCATTTGCTCCAAAACCCGCACAAGACTCTTTCGTAGTGATGAACGAATTGGTATTGCCCAACGATACCAATACATTGAACAATTTAATGGGAGGGCGATTACTCCATTGGATGGATATCGCGGCGGCTATTTCAGCTCAAAAACATTGCAATCGTATCGTGGTGACTGCATCTGTTGACAATGTTTCTTTCCATCATCCTATTAAATTAGGTGATGTGGTAACTCTAGAGGCCAAAGTAACCCGGGCATTCAATACATCAGTGGAAGTTAGATTGGATGTTTGGGCGCAAAACATTCCTTCGGGCACGAAATTTAAGTCGAATGAAGCCTATTTTACCTTTGTTGCACTGGATCAAAATGGTAAAACCATTCCAGTACCTGAATTGAAGCCGGAGACAGAGGAAGAGAAAAAATTGTTCGACGGTGCTTTACGCCGCAGACAATTACGTTTAATATTGGGTGGAAAAATGAAACCGGATGATGCAACAGAGCTAAAGGCACTCTTTATTAAAGAAGGAAATTAACTTCCCAATTCAATAATCCTGTCAAATTCAGCTGCTTTAAGTGGCATCACCGATAAACGCCCCTGCCGTACCAGAGCAATGTCTTTCAAACGGTCGTCGTTTTTAATTTGGTTGAGCGTAACCGGATTTTTTAACGTTTCTACCGGTGCTAAATCAACTACTACCCAATTGGTGTCATCGGTAGTTGGGTCCTGATAAAACTCTTTAACCACTTTAGCCACCCCAACTACACACATGCCTTCGTTGCTATGGTAAAATAGTACCAAATCACCTTCTTTCATCGCTTTGAGGTTATTACGTGCTTGATAATTCCGAACGCCATCCCAAAAAGTGCGTCCGTCCTGATTAAATTTTTCCCAGCTGTATTTAAAAGGTTCCGATTTTACTAACCAATAATTCATGTTTTTATTTAGTGTATGATTTTATAGATCAATTCTTTTAATAACTCTCCATCATCAACATTGCCTGTCGAATCAACTCCTTTTGATTTGAGATCGTAGGCTCTTAAAAAGTTGAAAATGCGGAAAAGTTTGGCCTTATCGTAATTGCGGCCTGCTAGTTCATAATCTTTTACAAAATAAGGATTAACGCCCAATTCACGGGCTAGTCCCTGCGGGCTACGGTCGATGGCGTAATGGTATTTCAATACCTTGCTGAAATACGTGTTTAATACGCCCAAAACCATTTGTATGGGATTGGATTTCGGATTAGCGCCAAAATAATCCACAATTTGATTTGCTTTCAGCACATTGCGCTTGGCTAGAGCATCCTGCAATTCAAACACATTGTATTCTTTGCTGATTCCAATATTGTCCTGAATTTGTTCGGGTGTAATTTCATGACCGGGAGCCAGGTTGAGGAATAATTTTTCCAGCTCATTGGCAATTTTAGATAAATCATTGCCCAAATATTCAGCCAGTAGGGCGGAGCCACGAGCATGAATGCCAAAACCACGTTCTTTGACGAAATCTTCAATCCAGCCCGGAATTTTGTTGTCGTATAAAGCCGCCGATTCGAAAACGACACCATTTTTTTCTATGGCTTTATACGTTTTCTTCCGCTTGTCGAATTTGCCGTACTTGTGGCAAAGGACTAAAATGGTACTCGGCAGCGGGTTTTCTAGGTAAGCCAACCACGGGTCGCTTGATTTTTTATCCTCATCTTCTTTTCCCCATTTTACTTCTTGAGCTTCTTTGATGAGTACAAACTGAAAATCACTCATCATGGGGTAGCGTTTTACCGTATTCAAAATGGTAGCCACATCAGTATCCTTACCATATAAAATGGTTTGATTAAAACCTTTTTCAGCTTCGTTTAATACGGTTTCTTCCAGTAAATCGCTGATTTTATCGATATAATAGGGCTCCTCGCCGTGTAAGAGGTAAACCGGCTTAAACTTTCTGGTTTTAATGTCTTTGAGGAGTTCGTTAATCGTCATTGGTGATGCCAAATTACAAATATTTCAGGCATTTTTCTGAACTTAGAAGCCGATGGCCTTATTCGAACCGATTCCACTTAATTTACCTGTTTATCCGCTGCGTTTAAAAGATGAAGCTGGGCAGCGTTGGGTATTTGATGAGGTGCGCAAAAAGTTCTTGGTGCTTACCCCGGAAGAATGGGTACGTCAGCATTTGGTTCACTTTTTAATTCAGCAAAAGCAGTTTCCTAAAAGCCTCATTCAGTTAGAAGGGGGATTGAAATACAATGGTTTACAGAAAAGAAGCGATGTTTTGATTTTTAATCAAAAGGGGGAAAAGTTGCTCTTAGCCGAGTGCAAGGCACCAAGCGTGAAAATAACCCAAGAAGTTTTTGACCAAATTGCCCGCTACAATTTTGTACACCGCGTACAATGGCTTCTGGTAAGCAATGGATTGGAGCACTTTTGTTGCAAACTGAACTGGGAGATAGAAAGCTATCAGTTTTTACCTGATCTTCCGCTATTTAGCCAATTATAAACTTGCTAAACTTTCTTTCAGCGATTGAATTTTAGCTTCAGCGTCAGCTTTTTTCTGCTGTTCGTTAGCCACAATTTCCGGCTTTGCATTTTGGACAAATCGCTCATTGCTTAGCTTTGCACTAACCGATTTGAGGAAGCCTTCCAGATATTCTAACTCCTTACTAATGCGTTCTTTTTCAGCCGCTGCATCAATATTGTTACCTAGCGGGATGAAAAACTCGTCAGTTCCGGCCAGGAATGAGGCAGCACCAGCAACTTTTTCGCTGGTTTTTGCAAACTCACTAATATTGGCCAGCTTGGCTATCATTGCCTGGTACTTATCAAATTGAATGCCTGAATTTACTTTAATATGAAGGCTTAGGGCTTCTTTAGGAGAGATTTGCTTGGTATTACGAACGTTACGAATTTCTGAAACTACCTGCTTTACTACTTCAAAATCTTTCAATAAAGCTGCATTTACAGCACCCGCTTTAGGGTATCGTGCCACGATACAGCAATCCATCTCCGTCCGCTTGCCAAACAATTCATCGTGCCATAATTCTTCACTCAGGAATGGCATAAACGGATGAATCAGTTTTAAGATTCGTTCAAAAAATGATTTGGTTGCCTCTAAGCTGGCTTGATCGATTGGCTGCTGATAGGCGGGTTTCACCATTTCCAGGTACCAGGCACAGAAATCGTCCCAAACCAATTTATAAATGCCCATCAATGCATCTGATAAGCGATAATTATTAAAATCTTCTTCAATCTGGATTAAAGCCTGGTTAAAATTGCTTTCGAACCAGTCGATAGCTTGTTGGTTAGGATTAGCTAATAAAGCATCAACTTCCCATCCTTTTACCAAACGGAAGGCATTCCATATTTTGTTAGCAAAGTTCCGGCCTTGTTCGCAATAGCTTTCGTCGAACATCAAATCGTTACCTGCAGGTGAGCAAAGCAACATACCTACACGAACGCCATCGGCCCCATATTTCTCGATCAACTCAATCGGATCTGGCGAATTGCCTAGAGATTTAGACATTTTACGACCGATTTTATCACGAACTATACCCGTTAAATACACATTTTTAAATGGCGCTTCGCCACGGAATTCGTGTCCGGCCATGATCATACGAGCTACCCAGAAGAACAAAATCTCCGGAGCAGTTACCAAATCGTTGGTAGGGTAGTAGTATTTAATATCGGCATTGTTTGGGTCTTTAAATCCATCAAAAACAGAAATGGGCCACAACCAAGAAGAGAACCAGGTGTCCACCACATCCTCGTCTTGTTTAAGGTCGTTTATGCAAATGTCTGAATTCAGTTTTTTTGCTTCTGCAAAGGCTTCTTCACGGGTTTTAGCAATCACAAATTCCCCACTTGGTAAATACCAAGCCGGAATTTGTTGTCCCCACCATAACTGGCGACTAATACACCAATCTTTCACATTTTCCATCCAATGGCGGTATGTATTGATGAATTTATCGGGAATCAGTTTTACCTCACCATTTACTACGTATTCCAGTGCCGGTTTGGCCATTTCGTCCATTTTGCAGAACCACTGCATTGACAATTTGGGCTCAATTACAGCATCGGTGCGTTCAGAATAACCCAGCTGCGATTTATTGTCTTCAACTTTCTCCAGATTGCCAGCTTCCTCGAGCATCACCGCAATTTTTTTGCGAGCCGCAAAGCGATCTTCTCCAATTAAAATTTCAGCTTTTTCGTTCAGCTTGCCATCTTCATCCAGAATATCAACAACAGGCAATTTATGTTTAATGCCTAATTCGTAATCGTTCAAATCGTGGGCCGGAGTTACCTTTAAGCAGCCTGTACCGAAATCCATAGTCACGTATTCATCGGCAATTACCGGAATTTCACGGTTGATTAACGGAATCAGGACTTTTTTACCCACCAAGTGTTGGTAGCGTTCGTCGTTCGGATTTACGCAAATAGCCGCATCGGCCATAATGGTTTCCGGTCGCGTAGTAGCCACAGTGATGAATTTACCGGCTTCGCCAACAATGGGGTATTTGATGTAATGTAGTTTCTGATTGACTTCTTTACGGATTACTTCCTCGTCTGAAACGGCAGTTTTTCCTTGGGGATCCCAGTTGACCATGCGTACTCCACGATAGATCCAGCCTTTTTTATACAGATGGATAAAAGTATCAATCACCGCTTCAGAAAGCGATTCTTCCATGGTAAAACGGGTGCGGTCCCAATCGCAAGAAGCACCTAATTTTTCCAGTTGTTTCAGAATAATGCCTCCGTATTTGTCTTTCCATTCGTAGGCGTAGTTTAGGAATTCTTCCCTGCTTAAATCTTTCTTGTTAATCCCTTTTTCTTTCAGCATGGCCACCACTTTGGCCTCCGTAGCAATAGAGGCGTGGTCGGTTCCGGGTACCCAGCAGGCATTTTTGCCCTGCATACGGGCACGTCGAATAAGTACGTCTTGAATGGTATTGTTCAACATATGGCCCATGTGCAGCACGCCGGTTACGTTTGGCGGCGGAATGACGATGGTATAGGGCTCACGCTCGTCAGGTACTGAACGGAAAAATTTCTTCTCCATCCAATAGCTGTACCACTTGTCTTCTGCTTCTTTAGGGTTGTATGTTTTAGAAATACTCATGCTCCTGTAAAATTCTGAAAGGGCAAAAATAGCGTTTCAATAGTAATTTTTCGCATCTTTTTGCTGGCTAATACCTCCCGATTTTTTATGTAACATCATTTTTAACTAAAATTATCCTTATAAACTTGTTTTAAGCTTATCTTCATTGTTCAAAAATTCTTAAACACCATGAAATCAATTTATTTACGTCCATTGCTTTTGGGCTTCACCTTATCTTGGGCCTTGAGTGTTCAAGCTCAGCACGACTCTCCTAAGAGTACGCCTATGAAATTTATTGACCGATCTAACATGGATCTGAGTGTTAAACCTGGAGTAGATTTTTATCGTTACGCCAGTGGCAGCTGGATTAAAAACAATCCGGTTCCCGCCAAAGAAACCCGTTGGGGTAGTTTCAATATGCTTCGCGATTTTAACATCAATGCGGTTAAAAATATTTTAGACGAAGCTGCAAAAGATAAAACAGCTTTGCCTGGTTCTGTGAAGAAACGTGTTGGCGATTTTTACGCTGCCGGTATGGATAGTGTGACCATTGATAAATTGGGTTATAGCCCGATTGCACCAGAGCTTACGCGTTTAACTAGTCTTACTGATTTAAACGGAGTGATAAACGAGGTGGCTACAATGCGTACCCGTGGCTTAGGATCGCCTTTATTTGGTTTTTCTGTTGGCCAGGATCGTAAAGAGGCCACTAAGATTATTGCCCAGCTGAGCCAGGGTGGAACTACCTTGCCAGATCGCGATTATTATTTAAAATCCGATGCTAGAAGCCTGAAAATACAAGAAGCTTACAAAGCCTACATTAGCAAACTGTTTACCTTAAGTGGTACCGCTGAAGCGCAGGCAAAGAAAAATGCAGAGATCATTTTTGCAATTGAAAAGTCACTTGCCAATGCGCAAATGAGCCGTGTTGAAATGCGTGATCCGTACAAAACCTACAATAAATTCGCGATAGCTGATTTAGCTAAAACGACTTCTAACTTAGATTGGACCGCACTTCTGCCTAAAATGAAGGTCAATGGTCAGGATTCTGTTTTGGTGAATTCACCTAAATTTTTCACTGAGTTAAATACCTTATTGTCTGCAACTCCTGTTAACGACTGGAAAACCTATCTACAGTGGAACGTTTTGAAAGGTGCAGCACCGTACCTGAGCACTCCTTTTGTAGACGCTAGTTTTGCTTTCAATCAGGTGTTAACGGGTCAGAAAGTACAAACTCCGCGTTGGCAGCGTATGTCGCAATTGACCGACGGAACCTTGGGTGAATTGTTGGGTCAGTTGTATGTGGAGAAACATTTCAAGCCCGAGGCTAAGGCTCGTATGCAGGAAATGATCACTAATTTGATTAAGGCTTATGAAATTCGTATCAAGAATTTAGATTGGATGAGTGCAGAAACTAAAGTGAAAGCTTTAGAAAAATTACATGCGTTTACTCCAAAAATTGCCTATCCGGATAAATGGAAAAATTACGATGGTTTAGAGGTTAGCAGAGATAATTTCTTGCAGAATCTGCGTAATGCATCCACTTTTGGTTATACCGAAATGGTTAACCAATTGGGTAAACCTGTAGATAAAAGCCGCTGGGGTATGACTCCTCCAACGGTGAATGCGTATTACAATCCGGTATTGAATGAGATCGTGTTCCCTGCCGGTATCTTGCAATTCCCATTCTTTGATCCAAATGCAGACGATGCCTTAAATTATGGTGGTATTGGTGCGGTTATTGGCCACGAAATTTCGCATGGTTTTGATGACTCAGGCAGCCAGTACGATAAAGATGGTAACTTGAAAAACTGGTGGACTGCTGAAGATTTGGCTAAATTTAAAGCTAAGGCAAAAGCCTTGCAAGAGCAGTACGATGCCTACACAGTTTTAGATTCTATTCATGTGAATGGTAAATTGACTTTGGGTGAGAATATTGGCGATTTAGGTGGTTTGAATGCTGCTTACGAAGCTTTCAAGATGACCAAACAAGGCCAGTCAAATGAGCGTATTGATGGCTTTACCCCAGATCAGCGCTTCTTCTTGGCTTGGGCTCAGGTTTGGAGAGGAAATATCTTGCCTGAAAGTGCAGCTCAGTTAATTGTTACCGATCCACACTCTCCTGGAGAGTACCGTACCATCGGTGCTCCGGTAAATATGGATGCTTGGTACAAAGCCTTTAACATTCAGCCTGGAGATAAATTGTATAAAAAACCAGAAGATCGAATCAAGATCTGGTAATCTCAATCTTATTTTTAAAGCGCCTTCTTCTTAATCGGGGAAGGCGCTTTTTATTTGTATTGGGTTTTGAAGAGTATCTTTGCTAAACAATCGCTAATTATGACCGATCTGACTTGGGTACGAACTGGAGATGGTTCTCAAACACTATTTCATCCCGAAATAGGAGAGCACTACCATTCTAAACACGGTGCTTTGCAAGAGAGCAGACATGTATTCCTAGGTTCAGGATTGATCCATTATTTGGAGCAAAATTCTACGAAATCGGTAAGTATTTTAGAAGTGGGTTTGGGAACAGGACTTAATTTTCTGTTGAGTTTTGATTATGCTAAAAAAGAGGATATCACCCTTCAATACACCTCGATAGAGGCCTATCCGCTCCCTTTAAAGCTTATCGCAAATACGGGTTACGATGCATTTGTTGCTACCGATACCTGGGAGCAATTCCTGGATAGCTATGAATCTGCTTTGCTAAGTCCGCTGCAAATCACCCAGAAATGCACATTAGCAATTGATACCCGAAAGCTAATGGAGTTTGATGCAAACCAGCTTTTCGATGTGGTTTATTTTGATGCATTTGCCGCAATACACCAGCCTGAAATGTGGACTTCTGAAGCTTTGGAGCGAGTTTGTCGCTATTTAAAGCCGGGTGGTGTTTTTGTGACGTATGCCATTACCGGGAATTTGAAACGCAGCATGAAATCGTTGGGATTCTCGATTGAGAAAGCTCCGGGAGCTCCTGGGAAACGCGAAATGTTACGAGCAACTAAGATTTAACGTCTGGCTGAATTGATTTGAGTAAACCCAACTAATTCATCCCATCTGGCTCCAGGCTTACGATAATACACCATGATTTGATAATCATTTTCGGTTTCAAAATGTGAGCCCTCAAACCGTGCAAAATCTTTTTCACCACTTACAGGCACCCAAACGTATTGATAATCGTAAACGCCTTGCTTCAGCAGTGCAGAACCGATGAATTTCCGTTCAGCTTCTTTATACGTCAATTTGTATTCTTCTCTTAACTGAAAATTATTAAACGCACCAATAACATAAACTGAGCCTTCTTCTTTTGGTTTAGGCGTGTTCAAACTGAATGTTATCCAGGCGTAGTCTGCATCGGTTCGGTCGTTTCTACCATCTTGATTGCGAATAAAAAAAGCGCCATTTTCATCAAAAGTGAAGCTGTAGGCACTGCCATTTGCCGATAGTTCTGTTCGAAGTTGAACCAGATTTAGGCTATCGAGTTTGATTTCAGAAATACTTTCCGATTTAAAGCGAAACGTGCGGGTGTCAAATCTTCTGAATTCATTGAGCCCCTTGAAATCAAACGTACGGATGTCGTTGTAGATTAATTGTGCTGTACGAATCAATGCAGGGCGTTCAGATTGCTGAGCAATATCTTCACGAGCATTCTGAAAAATACGGCATTTAACATCTAGATTTGGGTTTTGGATGCTTGTACTTCCGGTGTTGACGATGAAGTTCACTTTTTGATTTTCATCTCTCGAATTCATCATATTGGAGCGGCTAATCTCGCCCGCAACACTAAAAATTGGGTTCAAAACGTAGAGTTTTCGTGTAATTAAGAGTTTACGTTGATCGGAGTCTTCGTAAACTTTCAACAAGTAATTCCCAGAAATTTTTGGCTTAATGCTCAGGTTGGGAATACTGAATTCGTAATGGGTATAGTTTTGAAGTGTATTGAATGAGTTTCGGTAATCGTTAATGCGGTCTTCCGGAAAACTTTCTAAATACTCGATAGGTGAGAGGCGACTACTTTTCCAGTCTGAGTCGCAATGCTCAAGGGTATAAAAGATATTCCGATTTCCTGCTCTCAAATCATCAAATGCCAGCCGAATGGTTTCATCGCTACCTAAGGTATATACCGGAAAAGAGGCTTCTTTTTTACGGTTGTGGAATTCAACGGTTTTGATCTCAGGTATATACACCCAATTGGCATATCGCAATTCTTGTTCGGGAGCCTGCTGAATTACGCTTCGTTGTTTTTTTTGACCAAAAACGAAGAAGATTGGACAGCATAAAAGCGTAATCAGCACTAATTTTTTCATCAAGATTCGAGTTCCATTATTTTTTCAGCCAATTCTTCCCAACTCTTTTGTTTTTTGATCAGCGCTTCCTTCAACTCTTGATAACGTTCATTGGCTGCTGAAAGTTTTTCTGAATCGCTGTAAATTTCTGGTTTAGCTAATTCATTCTCAGCATTCTGAACCGATTTTTCCAATTCAGCGATTTCGGTTTCCAAGATCTGCAAAGTTTGATTTAATTTCTTCAACTCTTTGTTTTTGTCCTGGTTTTCAGGCTGAGGTTTCGATTCTTTTTTCTCCTCTTTTACTGCACCCGACTGGTTCGGTTTAGGCACACTTCTTTTCGAATTCCATTCCTCGTATTCGGCATAAGTACCAGGATATTCTTTGATCTGCTGATCTTCGATAAACCAAATTTTATTGGCCACATTATCTAGTAAATACCGATCGTGAGATACCACAATGAAGGTGCCTTCGTATTGTTTTAAAGCTTGGATTAAGATGTTTACCGATTGAATATCGAGGTGGTTGGTGGGCTCATCTAAAATCAAGAAATTGGCATCAGCAGTTAAGGCTTTTGCTAAAGCTACCCGAGATTTCTCTCCTCCAGATAATACACGAATTTTCTTGAATACGTCATCTCCACTAAACAAGAAACAACCCAAAATAGAACGAAGCTCGGTTTCGGTATGTTTAGGGGCAAATGCTTGCAACTCATTCAAAATGGTGTTGTCGAGGTGCAAGGCCTCTAACTGATGTTGGGCAAAAAAAGTTTGCGTAACGTTATGTCCACTTTCACAGAGTCCTTCAAATTGTTTATCAGCTTTGGCTGCAATTCGTAATAGGGTTGATTTACCTCGGCCATTGGCACCAATTAGCGCAATTTTGTCACCTTTTTCAATAATTCCATGTGCATCTTTTAAGATTGGAACACCTGGGTAAGCCTTGGTAATGTGCTCCATGCGTACCACATGCCTTCCAGATTGTTTGCTAAACTTAAAACTGAAGTTTACCGTTGGATTATCGTCATCTACATCGTCAACTCGTTCCATGCGCTCCAAAGCTTTGATACGAGATTGTACCATTTTTGCTTTACTGGCTTTGGCTCTAAAACGTTCAATTAAACGTTCTTCTTGTTTGATCTTGGCTTGCTGATTTTTGAATTGCCCGCTTTGAATTTCTTCTCGTAGGCTTTTCTCTTCTAAATAAAAACTGTAATTACCTGCATATGGAGTTAGTTTTCCCTTTCGTGATTCAACTATACGGTTTACCACGCGGTCTAAGAAATAACGGTCGTGGGAAACAATAACAATTGCGCCTTCGAAAGCCTGTAAATAACTTTCCAGCCATTTGATGGAAGGTAAATCTAAGTGGTTGGTAGGCTCGTCCAGCAGTAGAATATCTGGGTTTTGCAATAAAATTTTGGCCAGAATAACTCGCATACGCCATCCTCCCGAAAATTCGGAGAGCTGGCGATGCGTATCGGCTTCTGAGAATCCTAAACCTGCTAAAATTTCGTGTGCCCGGTATTCAATATTGTAGCCATCCAGAGCTTCAAATTCGTGTTGTTTATCACTCAATTTGTGCAATAAATCATCCGAATAGTCGGTTTCAAGCTTTTTTAACAGGCTTTCAATTTCCGTATGTAGCTGGTTTTGGCGTTCAAAGGCCTCCATAGCCACATGAAGAATGGTATTATCTGCTTGAGATGAAAGTAAATCCTGATTCAGATAGCCTATTTTCAGATCTTTGGCCATGGAAATAGTCCCACTGGTGGGCGTATAATCACCAACAATCAGTTTTAAAAGTGTGGTTTTTCCTGTGCCGTTAGCGCCGATTAATCCTGTTTTTTCTCCAGGTTTGATGTGCCAATTGGCTTCGTCGTATAAAGCTCTGGAGCCGATCTCGAAAGTTAGGTTATTGATTGCTATCATGAGCAGCAAAAGTACTAAAAAACAGCTCAATTTTACGTTAATTTAAGCTTTTCGCTTTTTGTGTAATGCTTTGTTTAATTTCCAGTTGAGGTAAGCTGTACCTGAACCTAATAAGGCCCCAGCAAGCACATCGCTGGGGTAATGAACACCTAAATACATTCTGGAATAGCCTATTGATGCAGCATAGGTGTATGCAGGAACTACAACATACCATCTGTGATACATTAAACTAATTGATGTAGCTGTTGAAAATGCAGAAGAAGTATGCCCAGAGGGGAAAGAATAACTACCTGCTTCGCTTTTTTTATAGATTAAATCAGGGTAGTCCTCAAAAGGGCGTGCTCGTTTATTGCTAACCTTCACTAATTGTGTAATGATTCCGTTGCTAAGACAGCAGATCCCCATATAAATCCCATTTTTTAATGTATTTGGGTCTTTTTTAAGTATTCCTGTTGTAACGAGTCCCAGCGGAATTCCGGTATCTATCCAGCTAGCGTGGCTTGTTATAAACTCCCAGCGTTTATCAGGTCCCGGTTTAGGAGGTCCGTTTAATTTATCCAGAAGATGTACATCCCAGTTCTGAGCTACAATTGAACTGATGTTCATGAACAGAACAATTAGTATTAAACTGATTACCAAAAAAGTTTTGTTGAAATACTTTTTCACGAGTTGTAGGTTTTAGTATTATAAACAGTTATCGTTGAAACTTATTGTTGAATTCTTCATTCTGTGAGAATATTTCCTAAAACTTCTATTTTTACACCATGTATTCTGGCCTTAGATTCTTCCTGTTCCAATTCGATCCCGAGAAAATACACCATGTAGTTACGGGTATTTTGAATCGTTTTTTTCGAGTTATCTGGTTCAGAAATCTGGTTTCTAAATCGCTAACCCTTGAAAGTGAAAAACTTCATCGTGAAGTTTTTGGATTGAAATTCAAGAATCCGGTAGGATTGGCAGCAGGTTTTGATAAAAATGCAGAATACGTGGAAGCGTTTGCTGCTCTTGGTTTTGGGTTTATTGAAGTGGGTACGGTTACTCCATTACCGCAACCCGGCAACGAGAAGCCCAGAATGTTTCGCCTTCCGGCAGATGAGGCCCTGATCAATCGGATGGGGTTCAATAATCAGGGAGTTGATGTGGTAGCAGATCGATTAAAACGAGTTAATCGAGAGGATCTGATTATAGGAGGTAACATTGGTAAAAATAAATGGACGCCGAATGAAGATGCGGTCAAGGACTATATTATTTGTTTCGATCGTTTGTTTGATGTGGTGGATTATTTTGTGGTGAATGTGAGTTCACCAAACACCCCAGGATTGCGTGAATTGCAGGAAAAAGAACCCTTAATGCATATTTTAAACTCCCTGCAAGAGCGCAATAATAAGGACAGTGTAGTTAAACCAATTTTATTAAAAATTGCTCCAGATCTTACCAATCAGCAGTTGGATGATATTATAGAGATTGTTCAAAAGACAAAAATTGCGGGCCTTATTGCTACAAATACTACCTTAAGCCGTGAGGGATTAGCTTCTCCTGAGGGAGTCAAAAATCAATCGGGTGGATTGAGTGGCAAGCCTTTAACCAAACGCTCAACCGAGGTGATTGCTTACCTGTATGCTAAGTTAGGATCAACATTCCCAATTATTGGGGTAGGCGGTATCCATACGGCACAAGATGCTTTGGATAAGCTGAATGCAGGAGCAGCGCTAGTACAGCTCTACACCGGATTTATTTACGAGGGCCCCGGTTTAATTAAGGCAATAAATCGCCAAATCCTGAAAAAATAGACATAAAAAAGGCCCGGCTAAAATCTTAACCGAGCTTAATATTTCTTGTTCGTAAAGCTTAAACTTACTTAGCTTTAGCTTGCAACTGAGCCAATACAGCATTGTTTTTAGCAACCTGGCTGCTGGCTTTTTCTTTAGAACGGCTACCAGTTTCAATGTTGTGAGCCAATTTCAAGAACTGAACTTCTAAACGAGAAACGGTTTTGTTTCTTCTGTCTTTTCTTTTTAAGCGAGTTACTCCCATTGTTTTTAGTTTAAATTTATTTTTGAGGTCGGAAGCGGATTCGAACCGCTGTAAAAGGTTTTGCAGACCTCTGCCTAGCCACTCGGCCATCCGACCCTTGTTTTAAGGCTTGCAAAAATAGTAAAATATTATTTCTATC